>Ga0164242_10001989_pt1 | contig 23845 bp, 14 predicted proteins | sample OricomgcompostMG_FD_108783 | JGI IMG/M metagenome (GOLD analysis project Ga0164242, IMG submission 108783) | Miracle-Growth compost microbial communities from Emeryville, California, USA - Original compost - Miracle growth compost (MG) ...
ATTAACTTTAGCATTTTTGTTTCTCCAACCTCTTTTAATAATGAAATTTTGAATTTCTATTAAATTAGCAATATTAAATTCTTCTTTTGAAGGGATTGATATTTGAAAGTTAATAGAATTTGTTATGTGTTTAGTAAGAATCATATTGTTAAACTTGTCAAGTCTTTCTCTTTTGGAAAGTCCTTTTAATGAAATACGACCTAATTTATAAACATGATCAACAATAAAAGTTCTACAATTCAATTTCTGAGGTTCATTAATAACATCATCATCATAATACATACCTTCAAGTATAGTGCACGATGAAGCTATTTTTTCCCAATTAATAGTATCAAAAATATCATTTGTATGAACGTTATTACCATACAAACTTTCACTGAAAGTAACATTAACAGGAAATAATTTTAATGTATTAAAGAAAGAAGTTAATGATTTTTGTTTGTTTTGATTAGAATTAATAACTGATCTTAGATCTATTGCTAGATTATGACAATTATGAGCAAAACTATTGTGTCTAATTTCTGTATTCTTTCCTTTGACAAAATTGTTACTACTAATAGCATCAAATTGATTCAGAACATATTTAGGAAAATTAATGGAATATGGATTATTATCAATAGTAGCTAAAATCATTATTGAACGAGTTCCAAAATATCTAACATACATTATGTATTGAAGTTCAACCAATCTAATAATTTCATCATTGTTTGTCAAAGGTATTTCTTGAATATATGAAATATCTGCTGCTTGACAAATCTTAATAATTATTTCTTTCACTTTTGGATTATTAATATCAGCATTTTTCTTTTTCTTTTTAGTCCATGTTTTCATTTGAATTACGTCATGAAACTGATTCATTCTTTAATATTAATAACAATAACAATCTTTAAAAAGAAATATTAATAATCATTTTTCTTTTTTACTATTTCTTTTGATCAAAAGAAATAGTAATTAATACCATTTAGAATTACTCTTTAATGCATCAATATCATAATTTCTATTGACTACTGTTACTCCATTATTCTTTTTCTTTTGTTTAATATTTAAAGTTTGATTATTATTCGAAGTTTGATTGTTAATGTATTTATTATTTTGAATTTGATTAGAAATATTCTGATTAATTAATTCATTTTGATTATCATCATAATCATTTTCTTCTTCATAATTATTTTCATTTTCTTCTTCATTCTCCTCTGTATTAACATCTTGTTCTTCATTGTAGTTATCATTTTGATTATTTTCTTGTTTTATTTCTTTTGTTGGATCATAATCTGGATGCATTGGATAAACAGGACTGTTTGTTGTATAATAACGTCTTGCAAAGTAATCATTTATTGAATCTGCTGCTAATGATATTGGTTCTTCATATTTGTTTAACATTTTCTTTTCTTGTTTAACGAGAAAAACTTTTACATACCACATTCTTAAACCAACAATAATAAGAACAGTAACAGCGATAAGTATAAATATCCAATGTGATCTAGCGAATTTATAAGCTTTTTTAGTATATTTGAATGTTTTTCTTTTGACTTCTTGTAATTTTCTTTCTCTCTTAGTTCTTTCAAAATTCTCTCTACTAATTCTTTCTTCTTCTCTTTTCCTTTCTTCTTCTTGTTTCTTTTCTAGAAGTTTAGCTAATTGGATTTTCCTTTCTAATTCTTGATTTTTTAATTTTCCTTCCAATCTTAATTGTTCAAAATAATCCATACAATTTCTTGAATATTCATTAATACATTTGTTAGCTAAATGACCATCAGAAATATCAGGGATTACTTTCTTATTTTTTTGAATATTATTTAATTGAATTTGATTATTATTTGGAATTTGATTATTAATGATCTGAATTGAAGAATTCTTATTGTTTTGTTGTTTATTAGAATTATTTTGTTTATTGGATGTTTGTTTATTAGAATTATTTTGTTTATTAAGTGAAGATTGTTTACTTTGTATTGGTTGATTATTATTCATTAACAAAATCAAAAACAATTATGATTCTATAATTATAAAATCATAATGATTAATTATTCACACAAAGTTTCAATATTCCAATTACTCAAAGATTCTGATTCATCATCCCATTTTTCATTATCTGAATACAATGAAAATTCATTATCTTTGTTTTCTCTGAAAACATTGTAATTATCATTTCTTTCTTCAAATTGAGCATATTTTGTATATAATTCATCTCTTTCCATAAAAGTGAAAGGTGATTCTTCAACTCCATAATAAGGTTTATTACCAAAACCAATAAGAAGAAAATCAGCATAGTAATGCAAGAATTCAATCATTGAATCAATATTCATCCGAGGTTCTGGGTCTTTAAGAATTTCTCTTTGACATTCAATTTCAATATCAACTGCTTCAAGAATCATTTCAAGAATAATTTCTTCTTTGAGTTTGTTTTCTAATAACCAATAAATATCAAAACCATTAATTACATGTCTATTTTCATCTCTTCTAATTTGATTATTACCAAATTCTAATGGTTTCAAATTCATACAATCATCAGAACAAAACCAAATAATATTAGAAAATTTCCCTTGGAAAAACATTCCTTCGAAAACTGTCATTGCAGCAACTTGATGAGAAATTGTTTTAGCATTCTTAACCCATTTATTGAACCATTCAGATATTCTTTTAACAGTAGGAAAATCATCGAATGAATCATCTAATTTTCTTTTGAGTTCTTCATCTTCAATCAAAGAATCAAACATGATACTATAAAAAAATGCATGTGTATCTTCCATTGATGATTGAAATCTATAAACAGATTTAATAATTGGGGATTGAAATACTTCAGCTAAATTAGATATTTCATCAGAAAAATAACCATCAGCATTTCTGAAGAAAACAAGTGGCATAATAATTTTGTTTCTTCTTTCTTGAGTCATTCTATTCCATGCAAGTTTATCATTATGACTCAAACTAACTTCATTATGAGCCCAAAATATCTTTTGTTGATCTATGATATTATTGTAAATGATATCATATTTAGGATCAAATGGAAAGTATCTTGATTTCTTATTATTTTTATAAGGAATTAACATTTCATCAATAACAATAATATCATTATTAAGTTCTTCTTTATGATTGAAATATTGAGTCATTGATGGTACTTTTCTCCAATCGACACGTTCATTAGGATCAATGTTATCTATATAAAATCCATAATTATTATCATAATTAAGTTCTTTTGATTTTGTTTTATTGGAATTTTTCATTTCACTTGATAACATTACCTGATTCACTACTAAAGATTCAGAGAAATAATCCAAAATGAAGAATCATGATCAATTTTATTCTATCAGTAATACTCTTTTATCAACACAAACTCTTAAAAAAAATAAGAGAAATGAAATAGTAAATGATATGAAAACAAGTAATGAAAATAATGAAAGTTTGAATGATAAGTTAATGGAAGATTTTAATGAAAAACAAAAGAAAACTGTTTTGGAAAACATTGATAGAATTCTAACTGGAACAAAATCTCATGATTTGAATAATGATAATAATCAATATCTTGAAGTTTATTCATTGGATAATGCTGAAAAAATAACAAATAAAAAAATAGAATCATTCAATGATATTGATTCTTGTAGAACAACAATGATGAATAATAAAGAAAGGAAAAGAATAATTACAAATAGGAATAGAGAAATCTTGCAAAGAAAAGAAATAGAAAAAGAACAAAGAAAAGAACAAAGAAAAGAGCAAGAACAAAGAAAAGAAATAGAAAAGAAAGAACAAGAACAAAGTAATGTTGATGTTGCAGGAATAACCAAAACATTATCAAAAGAACTTGTTAATGATGTTGGAGATATATTCAAAAATTTAAAAGATTATTCATTAGAAAATAGAATTATAATAGCAATTACATTTGTTGAATTATTGATTTCAATTATAGATATTGGAAATTTAGTAATTTACTTTTTGAAAGATTATTTCACTGCTAAACTTTCTGGTAATAATTCATTCATTGAGAATATCAAATGGTTGATTTTGTTAATTTGGAAAAAATTTATTGAAATGATTGCTAAAGAAATAGAAGTTACTAGTAATTAATTAATTGCTAGTAACAAAACTGAAAGAAGAAAATATTAACATGTAAATAACATACATACAGATAATGATTTTTACTTTAGCTTTGAATATAATTGTCAATTGGGCAATTGTTAATATTCAAACAAAGAGACGATTTACTGACAAAGAATTATTGGCATCACAAACAATCAAAATTATATTATCAATGTTTCTCCTTTATGATATAGTTGTTTATGTATTTTCTTATTTCATTGAAAGTATTATTGCTTTTGGTTATTATAGTTTATTGAAAAAAAATTACTCTATTAAAACTTCATTTGATGAAATTACATACATTGATATTTTTTTCATAATATTACCAATGATTTCAATGGGAATATTAAGAAATTTTGTTAATACATTTTCATTAGGATTAATTACTTTTGAAATTAGTGGAACAATAATTTCATTTTCTGTTTATGGTTTAGCTTTGTTTGATAATTTAGGACAAATAATATACATATTCATTATTGATCAATATTCCATGATGAATAGTTCATGGAAACAACAAATAATTGAAGAAATGTCTCATATAACAACAGTAACAATTCAAAAAGAGAAATTAAAATAGTAAAATTGACTTTGAAATTATGTTTTCAATGGATTATTATCAATTGAAAACTAAAATATAATATTAGAATAATCTCCTAAGATAAGGCCAATGGATTTTGTATCAACTGTTTATTCTCCTAATATCAATGAATTGATTATTAAATGGAATAAAATTTCCAATGCTCAAATTATGGAAAATGATCTTAAATATCTTTGTGATTTTGTTGAGAAAAGAATTAATTCATTAGAAAAATCATACAAATTCAATAATAAACAGTTGAAACCTAAAAGAATCATTGAAGAAATATCCAAAGAATTAGTTGAATTACTATCTTCATGTCCTGAATATGAAGTTTTATTAATGTTTAAAACAATTACTGAACTTCATTATTCTGTTTCTGATGATATTGGTTATGTAACTGAAAACATGACTAAATTAAGAGATAATTTTGGTAAGTTATATTCACTTATTTATGAATCTTACAATACATTTGTTCAAAAGAATAAAGATTTCTTGAATAGTATTTTGAATCATTCCAATGATTTTTTTATCGATCTATTTGGTTTTAATACTTTGAAAATGAATTATTTGAAGAAAGATCATAACAGTAAAACAATAGAAAGAATTTCTCAAATGTATATGAGAGTTACTATTATTGTTACACAAGGATTAAAAATCAAACAAGAAAATGGTAATTTTGTAATGAATAAACAAGAACAAGAGAAACTCAAAACAACATATCATTTACTTTCAAATGGTTATTATACTCATGCAACACCAACATTATCTAATTCAGCATCAAAGTTACAACAATTAGCTAGTTGTTTTCTATTGGATACTGACAATGAAAATAATTCCGCAAGAAAACTTCTCAATCATGTTGATGCTATTTCATCTAATATAGGTGGAATTGCTATTAATATGTCAAGGATTATGTGTCGTGATTCTTTCAATAGAGAAACAGGTTTCAAAGATTCTACTTTTGGAAATATTCAAGTCATGGACAAAATGGGATTAAATTCTATTGATGGTAAAAGAAAAACAGCTAAAGCTTTCTATTTAGAACCTTGGCATGGTGACATTGAATTTTTTCTTAATTTGAAGAAAATTGTTCAAAAAGAAGAATTGCAAGCAGTTAATATTTTCATTGCTTTATGGATTCCTGATTTATTCATGGAACGAGTTGAGAATAATGAAAATTGGTCATTGTTTTGTCCATATGAATCAGAAAGATTGTGGGATACTTATGGTGAAGAATTCGAAGAACTTTATAAATCATATGAAAAAGATCCAGCCAGAATTAAAAAACCAATTGATGCAAGAAAACTTTGGAATTTAATTTTGGAAATACAGAGACAAAGTGGTGTTCCTTACATAATGCATAAAGATGCAGTCAATAGAAAAAGCAATCAAAAACACATGGGGACAATTACTTGTTCCAATCTTTGTACGGAAATAGTTCAATGGTGTTCTCCTAATTCATATGCAATTTGCACTTTAGCTTCTGTTTGTTTGAATAAATTTGTTAAAGATTCAATGTTTTACAAAGGAACAAATGGAATTTATTATTGTGATTTGAATTTCAAAGACAAAGCATATTTTGATTTTGATAAACTTGGGAAGGTAGTTCAAACAATAACAAGAAATCTCGATTCTTTGTTTGAAATTAATTATTATCCAATTCCTGAACTAATTGATAATGCTTTTGATAATAGAGCTATTGGAATTGGAGTTCAGGGATTAGCTGATGCAATTATGATGATGGATTATATTTTTGATAGTGATGAATCATTGAAATTAAATGCTGAAATCTTCGAAACAATGTATTTCCATGCAATCAAAGAATCAATGATGATTGCTAAAGAACGTGGATACCCATGTAAGAATTTTTATGGTTCTCCAATCAGTAAAGGATTATTCCAATTTGATTTGGTTAATGAAGAAAGAAGAACTTGGAAGCATATTCATAAAGATTTAAAGAACAGAAAAGTTAGATTATCAGGAAAATGGGATTGGGATTGGCTTAGAAAAGAAGTTATGAAATATGGAGTATCAAATATGTATTTTATTGCATTAATGCCAACAGCTTCAACTTCTCAAATTTTGAAAAATAACGAATGTATTGAACCATATACAACTAATTTGTATATCAGAGGAACAATGGCAGGCAAATATAGAGTTTGGAATAAATTCCTAATTGCTGAATTAAGAGCTAGGAATTTATGGACTCCAGAAATAATTAAACAACTTACTTACAATTCTGGTTCAGTTCAATCGATTGATGTTTTTGATGAAAGATTGAAAAAGAAATATAGAACTGTTTGGGAAATTCCTCACAGAAGTATGGCTAGACTTTCATTAGCTCGAAGTCCATTTGTTGATCAAGCAGAAAGTAGTAATGTTTTCTATCCTGAACCAACACTAAAGAAAATGTCAAGTTATTTATTCCTCAGATGGAAATATGGATTGAAAAATGGTTCTTATTATACAACAACTAAAGTTCCTGAATTATCAAGTAGAAAAATGTTTTCACAATTAAAAGAAAGGAAACAAAATATTGAAAAAATTACAAAGATTGAGAATAAGAAAAACAATAATACACAAAAAGAATTTTGTTCAAGAAACAATAGAGATTGTTTAGTTTGTTCTTCATAATTTTTATTCTCCCTAATTTTTGTTTTCTTGTTTTCTAATTTTTGCTTCTTTATAGTTTTGAATTACATTTTCATTAATCAATGACAATGTAATAATTATAATTGCATTTTAGGAACCCACCAAACAGTTCTTCTATTAACAATAGATTTATCACCAATAATAGGATTGCCAAAAGAATCTTTTCCTTCTTTTTGATAAACTTGAAATTCAAAGATAGCATTATCGAATAATTTTACTTCAGGTCTATAATTCTTAGTTCCTGGAGTCATTCCAGTTTTTTCCCAATAACCAGTTTGATTTCTACTGTAAGCTAATTTCATTGTGATGCATATGGTTTCAAGTAATGAAAATATTTCATTATCATTTAATGAATTACATTTTCTTAATGGTGAAATTCTAGATCTATAAAGAATTTCACAAGCTAAATAATTCCCTATTCCAGAACCACCTTTTTGATCAATAAGTGCTTTGTATATTGATCTTCGTCTTGTTCTCATTTTCTGTAAAGAATTCATAATATCTTCAATAGAATCTTTGAGATAATCAGGTCTTAATGAATCTATTTTGTCTGAAAGAACATTATAAGAATTAGAATCATAAACAGTAATTCTACTATCTTTAATAGTATCAATAAAGTAAAGATCAATAAAACTACTAAATTTCATAATAACTCTGATTGAATTTTCATAATTGAAATTTATTTTTAATGTTGATTTGTAATCATTATTCTTATCAGTATCGTTTCTTAAATGAGAAATATCTAAAAATTCACCGAATCTTCCTAAATTGAAAGTGATTGTCATTGCTGTTCCAAATGAATTATCATTTCTTTGTTTTGTTTGATTATTAATGTAATCAAAGTTCATAATAATAAGTTTCCCTACTGAAGTTACATTTCTAAGTTTTGTTTGTAATTCAATATTGCCTAATGAAATAATGTTTTTGTATTCAAGAACTTGAATTCCTGTGAGAATATTTCCACTAAATATTTCATTAATAATTTCTGATAATCTACAAACTTCAGGACCTTCGGGCATTATTATTAATTAATGATTGTTTGTTTCACAATATATTAATTGTGAAAATATACATATAGAAAACAAAATGAGAAATCATTCCAATCATAAATCATTTTTAGAAGTACCAAGTAGATACAATGTTACTTTATTAAGATTTAGAGAAGGAATTATTGAATATTATCTGAAATACAATGTTCAATCACATGAATTAAGATTAGAAATTGTCAATATCAAAACTGGGAATAATGTTGATATCATTAAATTAGCTGGAATAAGTGCTGTTTTAGGATCAAATGAAACTAAACAAACGAGTAATGAAATTAAACAAGAATTAATTCAAACAAAACAACAAACAAGTAATGAAACTAAAGAATCAAATGAACAAGCTAATGTTTATAAATTTGAAGGTATTTATGAACCACAAAAATATTATTCAAAAGATTGCATTGTGATTCATAGTAATTCTATGTATTTGAAAAATGATAATTCAAATAATTCTATTGATTCAAATAATGATAGTTGGAAATTATTATTGAAAGGATTTGAAACTATTGAATTAATAAATGAAAAAAAAGAATTAGAGGAAAAGAAACAACAATTAATTAATGAAAGAGAAGAATTAATTAATGAAAAACAAGAATTAATTGAAAAGAAAAAAGAATTAGAAAAGAAAATAATAAATTTAGATATCAAAGAAAAATCAGATATCAATGATGATCCTTTTGATATTGTTTGTTCTAGTGATACTTTCTATTCTTTTATGAGTACAAATTACAATGTGGAAAACATTGGTAGAAGATGTTGTCATTTAGTTTTTGATGATGTTGAAATTCCTTCTAATTTCATTGATGGAAGTTTACATAGACAAATAATTTTTGAAAAATCAGGAGTTTATAAAGTTACATTAAATATTACAACAATTGGTATTCCAATGGTTAAATTCAAATGTTATTTATTGAATATTGAAGATGATCCATTTGATTATAATTCTTACATTAAAGTTTCTAAAAAGAAAAATGTAGTAAGTAAAAAGATTAAAGGTTCTGTGTTTAGAAATACAGGATGTAGTTATATCAAATACAATACACATTACACATTTTCATTTAGAGCATTTTCAACACAGAAATTAGTGACTGTAATGTTTAATAAAATTCCTTATATTCCTCATGAATCTCAAGTGTTGACTGCTTGTGGAAATGGTAAATCATGGATTATGATTGAAAAGAAAAGAATGGATAAATTCCATGTTAATTAATAATTATTTTGATCAAAATAATTATTAATTGGTTTGGAATAATTAACTAACAATATGTTGTGGTTTGTTTGCATATTCTTCCCTTTGTTTAGGAGTTAAATAATCCATTTCCAATGCATTAAAAATATCTTTCTCTGTTTCGGAAGCAACAATTTCATTTGTTGAAATATCTTTTAAATAATATTCATTTAGTTTGTAACCCATAGATTTTGCTTTTTCTCTCATGAAAACATTCAATTCAACAGGACCCGTGAAATATAATAAAGCTGCTCCTGCATTTAATGGATTTGTATACATAATATCAATTCTAGCAACTTTATCACAACCAACAAATGAAAGATCACAAAAACCATTGTATTTTGTTTGATATTTTGGTGTTAAAGTATCCAACAAGAAACTCATATTTGTTAATTCATTGATGAATATTTTGAATAATGAAATATTTGAATGTTGAAATATAACATCAATATCAGAAGATGTTGTTCTCCCTCTGCGATATGAACCACATATTGTTAATTGTGGAAGTTCTCCATTATTTTCATTTTGATTATTGAAAATCTTTTTGATTGTTTTTAATAATAATTTTTGAATATCATCAATACATTTTCTAGGAATTGTTGTTTGGAGAATTTCTGAATATTTTAAACCTAATAATACTTTCTTATCTGTTATTTCTCCATTATCGACTTTCTCTTTCAATTCATAAATATTAGAAATTCCTAACATTTTTGCTTTCTTAAGTCCTATTCCAATAAGATCAAGAAGTTTGATATCTTTCTTATTGTAAGTTTTTTGTTGTTTTGGTTTATTGTTTGTAGTATTAATTCGTGATGTTTCTAAACTTTTATCAATCATATCATAAAGTTCTTTTTGTGGTTCAAAATTAGATAATTCATCCAATGTTCCTGTTTTAATAATATCATTAATTCTTTTAATAGTTTTCTTTCCAATTCCTTTAATATGTCCTAATTGTTTTTCAGGATTAGTTATTTGTTCAGAATTATAAAGTAAACCTATAGTTTTGATTGCAGTATTATATTTGTATTGAAGAGTACTTGCAGTTTTCCAATCTTCATCAACCATTGCTGTTTGTTGATCAATAAATAACTTCAATGCATATTTCTTGAAAACATCTATGATATTTTTGTTAGGAACTGCCATAGTTAGTTATTTGTATTTGAAAATCTATAATAGAATAGTATAATAATATACTTATTTGTATTTTGATTTTTTGAATGGATTTCGACCCTTTTGAAGAACCTTTTGTAGAAGAACCTTTTGTTCCTTTTGAAAAAAAAGAAGGAATTGAAGAAGAATCAGAAGAAGAACCAGAAGAAGAATCAGAAGAGGAAGAAGAACAAGAAGAACAAGAAGAACAAGAAGAACAAGAAGAAGCTGAAAAAAATATTGTTCCACCAGGAACAAGAGTAGCAAAATCAAATACAAACACAACAGAATTCGATTATAATGATTCTTTTTTGAAAAAATACGAAACAATGCCAATGATTAACATTGGTAATAATAAAGAACCTTTACAAAGATCTTTAATATATTTAATATCAGTAATTGCATTGTCAATTAATAAATTATCCAAATACATTAATAATATACCTAATGATTTAGATCCGAGCAAAGGATTATTAATATATTTAAAAAATTTAAAGAATAATACTTCAACAGATATTAAATCAGGAACAATATTGAGTCAAATTAGTGGAATTGTTTCTGATAGTAGTAATGCTGCATGCAATTCTTTTCTATATTTATTATATCAATTAAGTGATACTAACGAAACTATTAACAATAATCTTTCTGGTGATATTACAACATTTTCAATAATAAATTTATTTAAATCTCCATCATTATTAATCCAAGAAAATTTTTTTCCAACAGCTAAATATTTCAATCAAAGTTTTTCTGATGATTTTCCAAGACCAAATAGTTTAAATGAATCATCTGAAATTTATACAGAAGGAGATAAAATTTATGGAACAAATCAAAGAAGATATTTAACATTGGATGGTTCTAATGGAAAATTCTTCTCTGTTAAATATTTTAATCCTTCTTATGATATTTGTAGATTTAATATCGAACTACAATCAAAATTAATGGATTTATTTAAAGTATGTATTGCTGATGTCGATGGAGTCGAGAATTATAAATCAACAGATCTTACGAAGGAAATATACAAATATAGAGTTTTTGATAATAAATCATGTATCAAAAATGATATCAATGCTCGAGGAGATTATTATTTTGATATTTCTACAATAACTAATGTTTTTCATTTAACAATATCATTAAATGAAAATGAAGAAATATTATCAAGTATTAAAAGACATTATTATAATAAGAAACCAATAGAAATAAAAAAATTATTTGAATTTGGAGAACCAATAGAAACAAAAGATAATAAAACACAATATTTCTATTTGACTAAATTACCTAAAATATTATTAATTGCTGTTCAAAATTCCAATGTGTATAAAGAAACAACAGCTAAATTACCACAATTGCATTTAGCTCTTGAAACATTATTTAATAGTGATTATAGAACTTCAGGAAGAGTTTCATATATGTTCAAAGCAGCAATTTACAGAGAAATAAGAGAAAGAAATGTTCACGGAGATTTTATTTGTATCATTTATCAAAAAAATAAATTCGTTTATTACAAACTATTAGATCCCAATAATTCTAAATCTTATAATAAAACAGATATACTAAAATTCATTGTTGGTTATCAATTACAATTTATTGTTTATGAAGAATTCTTTTCTGAATTAGATCCAACAACAGATGATTTATTACAATATTTTTCTAATGAATTAATTGAAGGTGGTAGTTTAATTAATAAAGAAAATGTAAATGAAAATGATGATGAGAATGAAAAAGAATATGACTATTTGATTTGAAATTTTCATTAACAATAATTATTGTTAATGAAAATGATTAAAAAATTTGATCTTTGTTTGAAAGAAATAGAGCTTTTTCATCTATTATTTTGTTTCGAATAATTAATGGATTTTCAAGTAATTAATTGGCATTTCTATCATGAAAGAAATCCGTCAACTGGTTTATTCAAATTAGTCATTCAGTTATTTGGGAGAACTCTTGATGATAAAGATGTTTGTGTCCGTGTAACTGATTTTGAACCATTTTTCTATATTGGTTTACCACAAGAATGGTTTAATGAAATTTCAGGAGATCCAAAAAGTGGTTATTATATTGATAGAAAATTAGACAGTTTGAAATATGCAATTGGAAGAATTATTGATAATGCTGTTGAAAAGAAAAGAAATCATTTGGAGAATCCTTTTGGTTCTAATCGTATTAATCATAGAAACAATTGGAATACTAACAAAAATAACAATCAGAAAAGTAATAATTCCAATAAACTTTTTGAAGAATTCGAACTTGATAATGAAAGTGATAGTGATAATGAAGAAGAAAATTATTTTGGTGAAGATAATGAAAATGATAATGAAAATGGTGAAGAGAATAATGAAGATACTAATATTAATATTAATGGCATTGATCCTGGTTACACTAATCAATTCTTCAAACAAAACACAAGTAATAGGAACAATACTGATAAATCAAATATTGAAGACAATTACAATAATAAAGTCAATAGATTAAAGAATTTAGCGAAATTAAATTACAGTAGCAAGAATATTGTTTCATTAGAAATAGAGAAGCACATATCACTTCATGGATTCACTAATAACACTAAAATTCCTGTTATCAAAATTAAATTCAATAATCTTGATGCAATGATGACTGCGGCACATAAACTTGAATCATATCCAATAACAATCAAATATGGTTATTCGGGTGAAGAAGGATTTAATGATATTCAAGCAAAGATTTATGAATCTTCCTTGAAACCAGAATTTAGATTAATTCATTTAACTGAAATCAAAACATGCGGTTGGATAACCATTCCTTATGGTGTTAAATTATTAAAACAAGGATTAAGATCATATTGTGATTTCACATTTGAAGTTCCATGGAAGAAAATCAAACCATCAAAGAATATTGTTAATGCAATGTCAAATGTTAAAATTTCTTGTTATGATCTTGAAGCAATTTCTCCTAATGGTGGTTTTCCTATTGCAGCACGTTCAGGAGACAAAGTAACAATTCTTGGAACTACTATTTATGATCATGGAAATATAACTCCAAAACAATTACATGCAATTGTTCTTGGTTATTGTCCTCCTATTCCAAATATTAATGTTATTAAATGCAGAACAGAGCGTGATCTATATATTACTTTCGCTAGATTGAAAAGAAAATTAAGACCTGATATTGAATCTGGATATAATACTCATACTTTTGATGATCCTTATATTTGGGCAAGAATTAATTACTTGAATGTTTATGGAGGACAATATGATGTCGATAAAGATATGTATGAAGAAACAACTCCACTTGACAAAAGAAATGAAAGTTCTTTGATATATGATCACAAAGATTTTAATGATATTGCTGATGAATTTGGTTGGGCACATCCATGGTATAGTGAATACAATTATTTTGATAAATTTGGGAGATACATTTGGCCTGAATTATCAGAAGTATTTCTCAATACATTAAGCAAAATGCCAATCAAAGAAATGATTGACAAGAGGTTAATTGATATTTCAACAACTGAATTTTCATGTAAGAATATGAGTTCAAAAGCTCGTGGAATATCTGTTTTTAAAAGATTTATAGTTCCTGGAATATTAAATTTAGATACTCACAAAAGTATATTAGCTACTTATCAACTTGAAAAATATACATTGGATTTTGTATCTTCAACATACATCAAAGAGAAAATTACGTTTATTGAATTTAATATTAATGATAATCCAAATCAAATAATAATTACATCAAATTACAACAAAGCACTTGAGTGTTCTTCTTTCATTCAATTGATAATTACAGAATATTACAACTCATCTATAGTTGGTGAGTACAGTAAATATGTGGTTCAAGATATTAAAAAAGAGGGTAAATCTATGAAAATAACATTTACAGTTAATAATAAAGATGAATTAGAAACATTGCAAAAATATCATAAATCTGGTTATGATAGAAAACTTTGTGATATTTCTTGGGCTTTTGCCAAAGATGATTTACCAGCAACAGAAATCACTTCTTGTTTTATGTCATGTAATCCAGAATTAGTTCAAAGATTAACAATATATTGTGTTAAGGATTGCATATTAGTGAATCTTTTGATAGCTAGATTGGAAATAATTATGTGTTTAATTCAAATGTCTAATGTAACAACAGTTCCTATTTTCTATTTGTCAGGAGGTCAAGGAATTAAAGGACAATCATTAGTAACATTAGAATGTAGTAGAAATGGTTATATATTACCTGAAAACAAACGTGTTGAAACAACTGAGAAATATGAAGGTGCAATGGTTGTTGATCCTGAACCTGGAATTTATTCAGAATCACCTATTTCTGTTGATGATTTATCTTCATTGTATCCTCGATGTGAAATGGAAAAGAATTTAACACCTGAAGGACATATTGTAGATAAGAAATATTTGAATTTACCAACTCATTATTATCATGTTATTAATTTGAATAGATCAGAAACACAAATCACAAAAGAATTAATTGATGTATTCTCATGCACTAAATTTAAAACAGGATTATCAGCCAAAGTAGCTGAACCATGTTTAAATCATTTGAAAAGAAAATACGAAGAACTCACTAAAAATAATAATCAAACACGTAATAATTTAATGAAAAATAAGAGATTTAATGTTTCAAAGTATGTTTCTTCTAATAACAATAATAATGGAAATAATTATAATCCAATTGATTGTTTAAAACTTCCGGTTATAACAAATCAAGAAATCAAAAACAATAATAAAATTCATATATTTGCTCAAGAAATAGTTTCTGATGACAAATTTGAAAGAGAAGTTATCCAATTTTCACGAGAAATAAGAGAGAAATATGGACATAATGAAGATGAAGATAGTATTAAATTACGTATTGAAAATGAAAAAGAGATCAGATACAATTATTTACTATTGAAAGACGGGACTAAAATAAGACTTCGTTATGGAATTATTCCAAGAATTCTAGCTAGACTTCTTATTGAAAGAGAATTTACAAAGAAACAAGCAGAAAAAGAAACTGATCCAAATATTAAAGCAATTCTTGATAAGAAACAAGAACAAGAGAAAATTGCTGCTAATGGAATTTATGGTTTACAAGGGTTTTCAGGTTCTAAAATATTCTATTTACCTGTTTCAGAATCAACAACACTTATCGGATATAGAACTTTTTACTTATGTAAAACTGTTATCGAATGTTGTTTTGAGAATGCTAAAGTTATTTATGGTGACACAGATTCTGTATTTTGTAAATTTGATTTATCGAAATACATTCCTGAACATCTCAAAGAAATAGATGAAAAGATTAAAGCAAATAAAACAATTACTTGGACTCCCGAAGAACAAAAGTTAAAACAAGAATTGAAACGATTAAAAATAATAAAGAGTATAGAAGAAGCTAAATTAAGTAAAGATTACATTAATGCAGTTCTTCCTTATCCACAAAAGATTGTTTATGAGAAAACATATGTGAATTTGATTCTTGAAAGTAAGAAACATTACATTGGTTGTAAGTATGAAGAAAATCCTGATAAATTCGATATACATTCTCGTGGTTCTGTTTTGAATAGAAGAGACTTTGCTCGAATTGTTAAAATAGTTCTTGCTGAATTGATTATATACATTATTATTAATGATGACAAAATGGGAGCTTTCGTTAATTGTAAAGAAAATCTTTGGAAAATAATTAATGGAGAATATAAAGATCAGAACTTTGTTATTACTAAAAATCTCAAAGATAATGATCAATATTCAAATCCAGAATCAATTGCTCATAGAGTTCTTGCTAATCGAATGGCTGAAAGAGATCCAGGAAGTGCACCAAAATCTAATGAAAGAATTTCATACGTATATTTCCAAGATTTAAGTAGAGAAAAAGGAACAAAACAAGGAATGATGATTGAAGAATATTCATATTTCAAAGCACAACAGAAGATTAATCCTGAGAAATACAAACTTGATTATGTTCAATATTTAGAATCACAAGTAATTAAAAGAGTATATTCAATTCTCAAACTTGCTGTTGATAAGAATATTTTAGATCAAATGATTAATGAAGTTTTAACTGCTGGAAAGAATAAACAACTAGGTCAGAAAGTAATTGATCCTAAGAAATATACAAGTAATAATAATCAAAATATTATTCAAAGTGAATTTGTTAATGGACAATATTTCTATAATTCTTATCAACAACAATTTCCCATTCAAACTTTCTATAATCAGAATAATTATTATTGTGATCAATATCAACAACAAATTCCAATTCAACAACAATTCTCAATACAATATCAACAACCAATTCAACAAAATCACATGATTCAAAATAATATTTCAACCTTATCACAAAAAGAATTAGAAATTTGTATGCAACAAGTAACAACCACAAAAAGAAAAGTAAATAATAATCAACAACAATCATTACTTTCAACAATTGATGATCCTGTTCTTTTAACAACTATTCAAAAACAAAAAGTTACTAATAAATCAGCACCAAGAACTTCTTGGAATATTAAAAAATACTCTTAATAATTCTTTTGATCAAAAGAATTATTAAAACAATTATTTCTTTCTTTTCACTATGTAAACAAAAAGAGCAACTAATACTACAATCAAAATAATAGATATATATGCAAATGCAAATAAATTACCATATGGATCTTTTTCATGAACTTGATTTAATGGAGAATTATCTGATTCTGTTTCATTGTAAATATAATTATCATTACCTCCTCCAGCAAGTAATATCGAGCCTAAAGCCATATCTTTAATTGTATCTGTTGTGGATTTTGGTGGTTGATTTGTAGTAGTTGATGCAGTTGTAGTTCCTGATGTTGTAGTTGCAATTGTATCTCCTGTTGTATCTGTTGTAGTTGTTTCCGCAGTTTTATCTTTTGATTTCTCTTTGTCATCAGATTTTTTATGACTCAAAATCATTTTGATTGTTATTATTGTTAGAATTATTATTACTAAAAATAAAACTCCTAATAATAACAATTTGAATAATAAACCCATACCACCTTTTGTTTTTGCATGTAATTGATTAGTTGCTGTTAATGCTAGTTGCTGTGAATTATTTAATGAACAAGCAGATTCATATTCTGTTAATGAAGTAACATTCAAATGACAACCTTTAAAAACAACATTATCTAATGAAGTTTGAACTGTATCTGTTGAACCTCCACAAGCTTGATTTACAAGATTATGAACATTCATTAATGATATAGTTTTAAGATTCACTGTTTCAGATGAAAAATATTTAGCATTTGCAGTAGCAGAATTGATATTGCAAATGTTATAAGCTTGTTCAACAGTTGATGATAATAAACATTGATTACTAACAACACCAACATTAGTAACATTCATACTTGTTGTTGGACATGTTGTTGGTGGATCGAACCACATATTTTTAATAGTAACTGAATCTGAAGTTGTATCTCCATGATTACAACTTTGTGAAACATGATCAACTATGTTATCTCCCATTAATGAATATGAATTAATTGTCGAATCACCTCTCATTAGTGCAGCAAAACCTGCACCAGCAGCACCAGCAGCAGCCATTGTTAACAACATTTCCTTTAACTATTTTAACAATACTTAATGAATCTTAATATATTTCTTTTTCATTAGTATTTAATCAAATATTAATGAAAAGTTATTACCAATTATGATGTGTAACAGGTATATTGGTCGGTCTTACATATGAATTTAATGGATTTGAATAATTATTTGCTCCTCCTGATATCTTTGTTAAATTAGGAGGTGATGTCATTAATGGTGGAACAGAACTATTTCCTTGTCCTGGTTGATTTCCTTGACTATTTCCTTGTCCTGATTGATTTTGTTGTCCTGATTGTTTCTCCTTGTCTTTACGTTCTCTTTCTTCTTGTTTTCTTTTTCGATCTTGTTCTTTCCTTTTTCTTTCCTCATTTTTCTGTTTTTTCTCTTCTAATTTTCTTTTCTTCTCTTCTTCTTTTTGTAATTTCTTTGTAAGAATATTTATTTTCTCATTTACTCTTGCTTCTTGTTCTTCAGGTGTTTTAGGTCTATCAGATGAAGATTTATTTGATTTTTTTTCACCAGAAGTAGATTTATTAGAATCTTTCTTATTTTGTGAAGATTTTTTACCTTGAGAAGATTTATTATTACTTGACATTTGTGGAGTCATTTGTACAACTTCTCTATCAATATCACTCATACCACCAAATATACGAGCATTAATTTCTTCGTTCAATTCTTTTTCACTTAATGTATTCTTTTTTGCAAGAGCTTCTTTTCTATATCTGTCAAGAAGTTCTTCAGTTACAGGACCATCTCTAGTTTGAAAACCTAATGGAAAATTTGTAGTAACAAAGGAGAAGTTATTATCATTACCTCCTCCTTCATTTTCATTTTCTTCTTCTTCATTTTCTTCTTCATTCTCCTCTTCATTGTTCTCTTCTTCTTCATTCTCCTCTTCATTGTTATCTTCTTCTTCATTCTCATCATTTTCCTCCTCATTTTCCTCCTCATTTTCCTCTTCATTCTCATCATTTTCCTCTTCATTTTCTTCTTCATCAAATCTTCGATTACCATTATAATCTTCGTTACCTTCAACACCAGAAAAATCAGCTCCACCAAAAATATTAGATGGATTGTAAAGATTCGGAGCATTTCCATAAAAATTACCATAACCTCCATAAATTGCTCTTTCATATGAAGAAGGTTCATAAATTTCTTCGGCTAAAAAAGCCTGAGGATGTTCATAACCTTTATTTCTTTCAATTTCTCTTTCTCTTTGTTCTCGTTCTCTTTGTTTTCTTTCATTTTCCTTTTCATTGGATTCATCATAAACATAAACCTCATTGAATTGAGATTGAGGAATAATTCTTTGATAAGGTTGTTCTCTTCCAAATTGTTGTTCTCTTCCAAATTGTTGTTCTCTATTAATTTGCTTTGAAAAATTAGGAAAATAATCTGACCGATTCCTTAATCTATTCTCAAATTCTCTAAACTGTGCTGATTGTCTTATTTTTTCTGTAAAAGGAGGTAAATATTCTTCAAATGAACTTAGGGCTCCTCCAAAATGAATATTTTCATTGTTAGTTTGATCTAATCTAGGATCAGATACTTCAAATACAAGAATATTCCCATCTTCTGCAGATTTCATTGCTTGAAATGTTTCATCAGGAAGTTTTTTAACAATTTCTATATCAAATAAATCTTGTTCATTATCATTTCTATTTTCATTTTCAATATTATAAAAATTTTCATTACTTTCTGATGATTCAAATGGATTAGAATTACCAACTTCAATAACTTGTTGTCTATTTAATAATTCCTCATTTCTTCTTTTTGCAAGTTCAGATCTTTTTCTGATTTCATTTATAAGAAAAGGAGCAATTTTAGGACCAAGATTCTTTGTATAATTAGGATATTCTTTTGTAATAATTATTGGAATTATTGCAGTAATATTAATTTTCATTTTGTTGTGATGATTATTGTTATGATGATTTCCAGTATTGTGATTTTTAGACATCATTTGCTTCTTTTTCATAGCAACTAATTTATTGTAATGATGTCTTAATTCCATTTCTTTAATGAAACATTTCTTGAACTTTTGCATTTGAAGTTCTTTGAGTTTCTTGCAAAGAAGTTTCTTATACATACATTCCTTTTCAAGCATTTCTTTTCTATTCTTTGCTTTTTCACATAGTAATCTTTGAATGCAACATTGCAATTGTTTCACATTACAACAAAGTTTTTTATCAGTTTCTTTAAAATCTTTACACATTTTGTTGTAATTTGCAATAAGTTCACGTAAAGACTCTTCTGATGCTGGAGTTTTAGAAGCTTTATCAAAATATGCTTTCCAATTCTCCTCTATTTTTACTTCATTAATATTCTCTCCTGAAGAAAAAATCCCTCCCATTAGGATTTTACTATTATTAACTATAATAAAATAATAAAATATGAGAAAATAAAAATTGAAAATTAACAAGATTGCAAATCATTTCAATTTCCATTATTTTGATTATTGAAATGATTCAAGTTAGAACTATTTCATTAAATAATTTTGATTTTCAATTTCGAAATATTCCATTTCATAAGGAATATATTTCTATTCCAGCGAATTTTTCTATAAAAAAATCTATTAATGAATTCAAATATTTTTTAAAAACAGAAATCGAATATTATTTTGAAATAAATTTCAATGAAAACATCCAATACAAGCAAAAATCCAATGAATATTTTTACAGAGGATACATTGGTTCAAATTCAATAACATTTAAAAATGTTATTATTAATGATAATAATATTTCTGGTTACTTGAAAATATCAAAAGATTATACTAAAGAATACAAATCATGTGGATCTATAAAGCTCTTAATACCAATGATAAGAAATAACGATAATAATGAAATTATTGTTGAAATTTATTCAACTAATTGTTATTCTGTTTACAATAATCATTCTTTGAGTGCTTGTACTAAATATTTCAATCACATTTATAATTTCGATAATTGTTGTATTAATAGAGAATCACATATAACTATTGAATCTCTAGTTTCAGAAGCATTTGTTTCAAAGAATATAATTATTCCACATGAAATGATTTCTAAATCAAAAGATTTTTTTGAAACAATTCAATGTTGGAACAGTTTCATTAACTTTTTAGAGAAATGTTCTCCCAAATATGAAAGTCATAATAAAGAACTCATTTGGCTTTTGAATGAAAAAATAATAAATCCTTTCATGCTTAAAAAAGATATATCAAAATGTGGATTTCATGATGATACAATTGTTCTTCGTCTTGGAACATCTTCTTCTGTTGTTGCTGTAACAGAATTATCAAAAGATTCAAAAATACATTATTCTATTCCTTCGGCAATATTGAATATTGAAGGTCAAGTTCTTTCATTATTATCTAATTCTAAATGGAAATATATTTGGTTCAATGGAAATATTGAAAGTATAGAATCAATAAAGAAACGATATAATAATTCTAAATAATATAGCAATAATTTACAGTTTTCTTAATCAAGAGAATTGTAAATTCAATGAAAAATAATAATGTTATTTCATTAATTATAATAATAGCATTAATTCTTTGTTTGTTTATCATTGGTTTATTATTTCTAGAATATTATTCATTAATAGAGAACTCGAAAATTGAAGAGAAATCCAATAAATTGCTTATGTATGTTCAATCTGAAATTGAAAAATTAGTTTTTAATATCCAAAACAATATCAATTCTTATAAACCATTTGAGAAATACATCAATAGACTAAGAAAGAAAGTACTTGAAAAGAAAATTAATTTTGTTAAAAATATTCCAACTGATAAATCAAAAACTTCATACACAGTTAATTCAGGTGAAACAATAGCACTTTGTGTTAATGATGGTAATAAATTAATAGATGTTAATACTGTTATTTATGTTACTCTTCATGAATTAGCACATGTTGCTTGTGAATATCCTCAATGCGGTATTAATAATGGAGATACACATACAGAAGAATTTGATATTGTTTATGCATTTTTAGTTCTCCAAGCTATTAAATATGGTATTTATAAATATGTTGACTATTCTCATTATCCTCAAATGTATTGTGGACTTTTAATAAATGCTAATGTTTTGTCTAAATTTGTTACAATAAATTAAATTACTAATAATATTTTCATTGATATTACTATCAAAACAAATTCTAATATTATGATTATAGTATTAGAATATTGATGGAAGATCCTGTGAAAGTTATTCATAGATACAAAAATCTCAATGGTAAAGTTCAATATCATATTTATATTTTCATTGGAAGTATTGTTCCTCCTGGAGTTATGAAAATTCTTACTAAAATCAAGAATCTTAATTTTTTCGATTCATTATTATCAATTGACACTTCTAGTGAACTTCATCAATTAGAAGAATTGTATACTGAATTTTGGTATGAAAAATTTTTTGTTAGTTATCATATTCTTTCTGTCAAAAGAGATATTGCACATGATGATGTTAAAAAACAATTAATTATTTCTAAATATGGTTCTAAATGGTTTGAAAGTCATATTCAAAAATATTATTCAAGAATACAACAAAAAACTTATACATATGAATACAAAATTCGTGAAGAATATGAAAAACGTTTCATATCAAAAACAATTGAAGCTATTGATCCTACTTCAGAAATAGATTTTAGTACTTCTCCTAATGTTGTTGTTATGAAACATGATTTTGGAAATATAGGAAAAGAGAATAAGAATGTTATTGGTGGTTCTAATGATTCTAATGATTTCAATGATTTAGAACAATTTGGAGAAACATTGAAATCAATCATTTATGGAACAAACCAAAACAAAATTGTTGGAGGGGATATTGATGATGATTTTGATAATGGTGATAGTCTTGAAGACATTTCACAATTATTAGCTTCTGAAACGGATAATGAAAATATTATTCCTGAACAAATTCAACAATCACAACCATTAACAACACCACAACCATTAAGTAATTCACTTTCAAATGATGTTAATAATCTTAACAAAAAAGAGATTGAAAAATTAAATAATGAAGTTAATTCTGTTATTGATTCTAAAGAAAAAAATATTCCATTAGAATTTGACGCTTCTGATAATGATGAAATTATAGATGCTAATATTGCTAATGTTTACAAAAAGTACTATGTGAAAACAGAATATATTTTTAAGAATGATACAATAAAGAAAATCAAATCAAAGATTTCAACTTCGATTAATAATAATTCTGCTTTGATTCCTTGGGATAAAATTCTTCCACAATTTCAATATCTTTGGTGTGAATATCATTTCAATCAACAAGCATTACAAACTATTGTTGGATATAATCAAACAAATAGAGAAAGACAATTGGAATTGAAAGAAAATTTAGAAAATGGCACTGGTTATTTAGAAAATGAGGAACTTGTTGTTGGAGGTTCTAGTCATTTCGGTTATTCTAATTCTTTTTCTAGTAATAAATTTCATTATTATTATGATTCTGATGATTGTTTTTGTTCTAATGGAAATAAATATAGATTAACTGTTAATGGTGATTTCATTGATGATAATGGAAATATTATTGAAAGTTCTAATGATTCTATACTTGGTGGTTCTAATGATTCAAATAATAATTCCAATATCAACACAAGTAAAAAAAATAGA
>Ga0164242_10001990_pt1 | contig 23841 bp, 20 predicted proteins | sample OricomgcompostMG_FD_108783 | JGI IMG/M metagenome (GOLD analysis project Ga0164242, IMG submission 108783) | Miracle-Growth compost microbial communities from Emeryville, California, USA - Original compost - Miracle growth compost (MG) ...
GGGCATGATGATGAGAACTTCTTATTCTGCCGGTAGCGCTACTGAATTGCTGAACATCAGAAAGGGCATGTATGTATATCGTGGGCAAACGGTATTTGCTATTCAAAATACAACCCGTACCTGGGCCATACTTAACGTGTTTACTTCTGATGTCTGGCATCTTCAACCCGGTATGGCTGTGAACTTATATACGGATGCTGAACCTACTCACATTGTAAAAGGACGCGTAAACTTTATACCTCCATACCGCTCTCAGGGTGAGAAAACAACACGCATTCGGATTTATTTAAACCCTTTACCAGCCAACTGGAAAATCGGGATGCTTATTCACGGAGAAGTTACGATAACCGGACAAAGCGAAGGTGTATATGTACCACTATCGGCCGTGAATCGTCTCGGAATGCAAAGTGTAGCATGGGTGCAGGACAAGCGGTATATCAATGTATTCCATGCAAGAAAGGTAAAGACAGGTGTAGAAACAGGTGATTCCATCCAGATTATCGCAGGCATTCAACACGGTGAGAAGATTGTAGAAGATGCTGGTTATATGGTGGGTAACGATAGCTTTATTCAATGAAAAAAGCATAAAAATGAAAGCATATTTGAAAGGTTTGTGGGTATTACTTTTTATCCAGGTAATGGTATCTTGTACTAACCAAACTGGAAATGGTAGCACGATGATGAACAGGGATACTGCATCTGCTATGCAGGATCCGTCAGCTAAAGTATTGTACACCTGTCCCATGCATCACCAGATCCGGTCAGATAAACCCGGAAAATGCCCGATATGTGGCATGACATTGATACCAATGGAAAATAGTACAATGCCAAACGCCAGCGACACCACTGCAGAGCTCAGTATCCCGCACTGGCAACAGTTTCTGGCCAATATTCACACAGATACTGCCCGGATGATGCCATTATCCAGTCAGTTAATACTTACAGGTTTTACGTTATTTGATCCACAGGGAACCCAGACGATCAGTGCCTGGGTCGGCGGGTGGATCGAAAAAATGTATATGCGCAATCCAGGAGAAAAAGTAACGGCAGGACAAAAGCTATATGAATTTTACAGTCCTGATCTGTTAGCTGCAGAAAACGATTACCTGATGGCATTGAAACAAAAAGACCTTTTTAAAGGGGCATCTGTTAACCTTACAGGAATGATTGAAGCGATGAAACAAAAGTTATTGCGCTGGGGGCTGTCTGAATCGCAAATCAACCAATTGCCACAGCAGAAACCTACCGGTCGTGTAACGATTTATAGTAGATCTTCCGGCTACCTTACACAGAAAATGAAGGAAGAAGGAGATCATGTGCAGGAAGGCGATGCGGTATTGAGCTTGGTAAAGAACAATATCTTGTGGGTGCAGGCTCAATTATATGACGCAGAATTACCTTTGTTGAATGCCAATTCAAAGATATGGGTAGAACTGGAGGCATTTCCCGGACAAAAACTTTCTGGAAAACTTGTCTTTAATAATCCGGTTAATGAAAATAATTCACGCATCCACCTGTTGAATATTGCCATTGACAATCCATATGGTAAAATACAACCTGGTATGCTGGCTTACGTATATTTGCAAACAGCACAAGAACAACCGGTAGTTGTTATTCCCAAATCTGCTGTCATCTATGAGCAGGATAATAATTATGTATGGATAAAGCAACCCGATAGCAGCGTTACCTCAAGGGTAGAAAGGTTTGAACGCCGGAAAGTAACGCTGGGGAACAGTAATACTACGCTGGTAGCCATATTACAGGGAATTAACGCAGGCGAGCAGGTCGTATTTTCAGGAGCCTACCTGGTCAACAGCGAATATACTCTCGAGTATGGAAGCGGAGCCAATCTTTCGGGCATGCAAATGAGCGATATGAAAATGAAAGGAAGGAGCAGATAGCTGAACCGTTGTTTGCATTCCTTTACTGCTAAGGGTTACAGTTTAGAATTCATGGTGTTGACAGACGAATGATAGCCTCGTCTTATTCGATATATCACCTATAGGGGTTCAGATTCAGAACCTCAGGTATTTTCAGACGTAATAATATCGTGAGTCAGATAATCGATGTTAACTGAGTAGGTTGCCCATGACCAGCTCCTCACTTCCACAGGTTTCTCAGCTGTATACAGAGAACTGATGGCCTTCGGGAGAAAGGCCATCAGATTCTGGGATAATTTTAGATTCAGGGTGCAGGTTACTTCTTAAGGTATGACCTAAGCATCCAAGCCATAGTCTCGTGTTGTTTAAGTACCCCAGTAAGAAAGTCGGCGGTACCAATGTCCTTATGTTTTTCCTCTACTGTGGAAACTTGGTTACGGATCGTGCGGGCCAAAGTCTCATGGTCATCAAGCAGATTTCCGATTTGGGTCTTTTGATTATCAGTATATTCCCCTTCCTCAAGATCAGTCAGTTTCAAGAAGTCCTTCAGCCGTCCCTCGGCATAATGTCCGATCTTACGTACCCGTTCTGCCACTTCATCGATAATCGTGGCCAACTCGGTATACTGAGCCTCATAGAATTTATGCAGCTCCATGAAGCTGGGAGATTCTATATTCCAATGGTAGTTACGCGTTTTGGAATACAACACAAATTCGTTAGCCAACAGCTTATTTAGGATGAGTGCTACTGCTTTACTGTCTTTTTCGGCAATGCCAATGTTTGCTTTCATAAAAGAATTTGTTATAGTTCGAAATGATATGCTCTCTAAGATACAAACTTTTAGGCGATTCGCCAAAAGAACGTACACCGGCCAACGATGAATCCATAAGGAGCCACTAGGGACGGTGAGGGGAGGCTAGGGTCTGTTCAAAAACTGTATCTACCGACAGGTTTTCGCCATCAGCGGCTCGGGTAGCGAGTTCATCGCAGCGATTATTCAGTGGGTTAGAGGCATGTCCTTTCACCCAGTTGAAACGGACATGATGTTTCTGGTAGACGGTAAGGAACCGAAGCCACAGGTCCTTATTTTTCTTATCCTTGAAATCAGTTTTTACCCAGTTGAAAACCCATTTTTTTTCCACTGCATTCACAATATATTGACTATCGGAGAAAATGGTCACGTGCTGGCCTTCCTTTTTTAGCGTCTCCAAAGCGACGATTACAGCCATTAATTCCATGCGATTGTTCGTGGTTAATCGATAGCCCTCCGAAAGCTCTTTTCGATGTCCCCTCCACTGGAGAATTATCCCGTATCCGCCTGGACCGGGATTGCCCCTCGAAGCTCCGTCCGTATATATTGTGATTTGGTTCTCGGTCATGAGATCGTTTTCCAGATTTATGCACTGATCAGGATTTGAAATGGTCGATCTGCAAGTGTTCTCCGCAAAGATCGTATTCTTTGGGCTCATTGGAGCTTACGATAACCAGCTTATCTGCGCTGTAACGCTCCATCAAGTGATGGTACAAGTGAACACCCGCGACGTCAAGGTTGGTGCAAGGTTCATCCAGCAGCAGCAGGGGAGTATCTGAAAAGAAGGCTTGGGCCAATTTGGCACGCTGCTTCATGCCCGAGGAGAAATGCCGTATTTGCTTGTCGGCGGATTGCTCCAGGCCCACCTGGCGCATGATGTCCGATACGGATATGCCGGGTATAAAAGGTTTGAACCGGCCGTGAAAATCCAGCAATTCCCGCAGCGTAAATTCTTCGATTAGCTCCAAGTAGGGTGCCGCCAGGCTAAGGCGGTGAAAAAGCGTGTCCGAAGAAGGGTGTTCCTTTTCGGACTGTGTGTCGTAACGATAGTGCACTTTCCCCTCATTATAACTCAGATATCCGGCAATAATCTGAAGTAGCGTGGATTTTCCAGAGCCGTTCGGACCGAGAATAGCGTATCGTCGTCCGGTCGTAAACGTAAAATTCAATCCGCGGAAGATCCAATCGTAGTTAAACCTCTTCCCGATATGTTCAAGAGATATCGTCATTGGATCTGCTGGTATAGCCCTTCATGATCCCGCGGTTGGATTCCCGGATAAAGGTAAGTATTTCGTCTCGCTCATCGGTAGCCGGAAGTTGTGTCTCAATGATACGCATGGCATGGGAGACACTATAGCCGCGTACGAAAAGAATCCGGTAGATGTCTAAGATCTGGTTTATTTTTTCCAGGGAGTACCCCCGCCTTTTAAGGCCGATTGAATTCACTCCTACGTAGGAAAGCGGCTCACGGGCCGCTTTGACAAAGGGAGGAACATCTTTACGCACCAGCGATCCGCCGGTGATAAAGGAATGTGCCCCTATTTTGCAAAACTGATGGACGGCGGTAAGGCCGGCCAGGATGGCATATTCTCCGATGGTAATATGCCCGGCGAGCGTCGTGTTATTCGATAATATGCAATGATCGCCGACAAAGCAGTCATGGGCAATGTGGCTATAGGCCATGATCAGGCAGTGGTTGCCGATGACCGTCTTTAACCGGTCTTTGGTTCCCCGGTGTATGGTGACGAATTCCCGGATGGTGGTGTTATTTCCGATGATTACTTCAGTCCTTTCTCCAGCGAATTTGAGATCCTGAGGAATAGCCGACAGTACCGCGCCGGGAAAAATCCGGCAGTTTTTTCCGATACGGGCACCCTCCATGATCGTTACATTAGAACCGATCCAGGTGCCTTCCCCGATCTCTACGTTTTTATGGATAACGGTAAAGGGATCTATTTTAACGGTGGGATCCAGCTTGGCGTCCGGATGAATATAAGTAAGGGGATTGATCATGCCTTAGATATAGTCTTTTTTCACTATTTGAGCTACCAGATCTGCCTCTGTACACACTTTGTTGCCTACAAAGACGGTGCCCCGCATTTCGCAAATGCCGCGTCTGATTGGACTGAGCAGTTCCATTTTCAGGATCATGGTGTCCCCTGGAAGCACTTTCTGTTTGAATTTACAATTGTCTATTTTCAGAAAATAGGTGTCGTAATTTTCCGGGTCCCGGTAGGTGTTTAACGCCAGGATGCCTCCTGCCTGTGCCAGTGCCTCGATTTGCAGCACGCCGGGCATAATGGGATTTCCAGGAAAGTGGCCTTGAAAGAAATACTCGTTGAATGTGACATTCTTTACCCCGACGACGTATGTATCAGTAAGCTCGATGATTTTATCTACCAACAGGAACGGGAAGCGATGCGGCAGCGATTTCTCGATGCGCCGGATATCAAACACCGGGGGCTGGTTCGGATCGTATACCGGAATATCCTTGGCATGACGATTCTTTTTGATATGTTGCTTGATTTTTTTGGCAAAAGCCACATTGGATGAATGGCCCGGCCGGTTAGCTATGATATGGGCCTTGATGGGATATCCGATGAGTGCCAGGTCACCCACCACGTCCAGCAGCTTATGCCTGGCCGGCTCATTGGGGAAGCGGAGCTGGATATTATTCAAGATCCCGATTCCTTCGTTCTTCACCGAAATCTTTTTCCGTTTGAAGGCTTTGGCCAGATGTTCCAGCTGTTCATTGTTCACCGCCTTATCTACCACCACGATGGCGTTATTCAAATCGCCGCCCTTGATCAGGTTGTTTTCCAGCAGGTATTCTAGCTCATGAAGAAAGCAAAAGGTACGGCACGGGGCGATTTCTTTTTTGAAGTCCCGAATATGTTTCAACGCCGCGTGCTGGGTTCCCAGCACGGGAGAATTGAAATCAATGAGGGTGGTGATTTTATAATCTATAGAAGGTAAGGCCACCATTTCCACGCGCTTACCTTCATCATAGAAGTAAATGTTACTGTCAATGGAATAATAGATTTTCTTCGCATCTTGTTGGTGCAGGCCGGCATCTTCAATAATCTCAATGAAGGGTTGAGAGCTGCCGTCCATAATCGGTACTTCGGGGCTGTTAAGCTCTATAAGCACATTATCGACGCCCATACCCACCAAGGCGGCCAGCAGGTGCTCCACGGTGCTGATGCGGGCTCCGTTATGTTCCAAGGTAGTCCCGCGGGAAGTATCCGACACATAATCCACGTCTGCTTTGACGATGGGCTTGTTGGGCAAATCAATGCGCTGGAACTTGATGCCATATCCCGGAGTAGCGGGCTTCAGGGACATGTCCACGGGCAATCCCGTATGTAAGCCTACCCCCGAGATGGTTATTTCATTCTGGAGGGTGTGCTGGTACTGGGTCTCATTTTTCTCCATGCCGTCGAATTTCGTCGAAGGTTAAACACGTTCTTTTTCTAGAAGTAATTGCTTGACCAGGGATTCTAATTCCTTGACCCTTTTTTCTAATTCCGGCAAATTTCTAAAAATTGCCTGACTTTTCAACGAACTTTTATAATCAAAAGCAGGAGATCCATTTAAAGCAACGTTAGGTTCCGTGACAGATTTGGAAATACCACTTTGGGCATTGATGCGGGTGCCGTCGGCAATATGAATATGACCTACCAGGCCCACCTGTCCGCCGAACATGCAGTTCTTGCCCACTTTGGTGCTGCCGGAAATCCCCGTCTGTGCAGCGATCACCGTATCTTCGCCGATCTCAACATTGTGAGCGATCTGGATCAGATTATCCAGCTTGACCCCTTTACAGATTCTCGTGGAGCCGATAGTGGCCCGGTCAATCGTCGTATTAGAGCCAATTTCGACGTCATCTTCTACCACGACGTTGCCAATCTGGGGGACTTTTTTGTAATGACCATCCTTCTGCGGGGCAAATCCAAAACCATCACTCCCGATGATGGCGCCGGCATGAATGATGACCCGGGCACCAATGACGCAATGGTGGTAGACCTTTGCGCCAGGATACAATACGGCATAATCCCCGATAATGACTTCCTCTCCGAGATAAACGCCCGGATAAATGCGGACGTTTTTTCCGATCACCACTCCGTCTCCCACGTACGAAAAGGCTCCTACATAGGAACCTTCGCCGATTACAGCAGTCGGAGAGACAAATGAAGGCTGTTCTATTCCGGTTTTCAGACCTTTCTGTTCGCCCAAAAGCTCATTATATTTTTCTAATAGTAACGCGAAGCTTCCATAGGCGTCCTTGACCCGGATAAGTGTAGCCGAAACCGGTTTTGACAGTTGAAGCCCTTCGTTGACTATGAGAATACTCGCTTGGGTCGTATACAGATATTCCTCATATTTGGGGTTCGCAATAAAGCTAAGAGCGCCTTCACCGGCCTCTTCAATTTTCGAGATGGTGTGCACCTTCGTCTCGGGATTCCCCTCCAAAGTGCCCTGCAGGACCGTTGCAATTTGCAAAGCGCTGAATTGCATAATACAAGAATTAACGCCGTGTTGCCCGTAGGCCGGCTGATGAAAAAATGGTGCGCCCTCTATGGTTTAGGGCAACAAATGTAAAATTTTTTTATGGGTATGGATACCGTGTTGCTGATCAATGCGTTCTCTACGGAAGAAATATCGTTAATTTCCCCATTTTTGAACAAGATATTGATCTTTTCATCAGAGACGTTATAGGTCCGGTTTGTGGCCATGCCCGTGAATACAAAATAACCCACTTCCTCCGCGGAGACTCCCAGCGACTTCATGGTCTGCTTTTTCCACTGTTCCAAATCATGCTCATTAAAACGATCCGTACTTAACTTTATTTTAAGTAACTGCCTGTTTATCAGCCAGCGGCATAATGCAGAAAGTACCTTGTCCGGGTGATCACCCCATACTTTGACCGCGGAGAGGATGTCGTAATCATCCAGCCGGCAGAACCAGCTTAAGTACTCGGGCTTGCCGACAAAGATAGCGCGGTTTATCTTTTGTTGCATAAAAAATGCCAAAGCGGGCGATGCGAATATCTTTTCGCCTGAGAGTGCCAGTTGCTTGGCCCGGGTCAGAATTTTGACCAGCATATTTTCCGCGCTCAGCACGGCTTTATGCAGATAGACCTGCCAATACATCAACCGACGAGCCACTATGAATTTTTCGATGGAATGAATCCCTTTCTCTTCCACCATCAATTCGCCGTCATGGACGGTCAGCATCTTAATGATGCGATCGTAGCCGATCACCCCTTCATAGACTCCGGTATAGAAGCTGTCCCGGTTGAGATAATCCATTCGATCTACGTCTAACTGGCTGGACACCAGTTGATGAAGGAATTTCTTCCGGTATTCTCCCTTAAAGATCTGTATGGCCAATTCCAGGCGGCCGCCGAATTCGCCGTTCATTTTCTGCATGATCAACGCGGAGATGTCCTCATGGGTCACGTCCTCCACGATCGTGTTTTCCAGCGCGTGGGAAAATGGTCCATGTCCGATATCGTGCAACAGAATAGCAATACGGGCTGCCGCATCCTCTTCATCGGTGATTTCGATGCCTTTGTTACGCAGTTCCTGCAGGGCAAGCCGCATCAGATGGTAAGCGCCAAGGGAATGGGACAGGCGGGTGTGCATGGCGCCGGGGTAAACCAGATAAGCCAGGGCCATTTGAGTAATGCGCCGCAATCGCTGGTAGTAGGGGTGTTGGATTACGTCATATACCAGAGGATGGTCAATAGTGATAAATCCATAGACCGGATCGTTGATGATCTTTCGTTTTCCTTCAGCCATGTATGCGGGATTAAATAAAAGTTAAAATACCCGTCCCCCGACAGGCAAAGTTACGATTGCAGCGAAGAAAAAGGTAATTTTGATGTTTTGGGCCGGTAGCGTTTGGCAAAATCAAAATACGTTTTATGAGCACAGCCAATATATTGTGGGTAGATGATGAAATAGACTCGTTGAAATCGCAAATACTCTTTCTGGAGAATAAAGGTTATTATGTGTCGTCTTTGAGCAACGGGCATGATGCCCTTGAATTTCTAAAAGATAATCCGGTAGATGTGATCCTGCTGGATGAGAGCATGCCGGGAATTACCGGGTTGGAGACGCTTAGCAGGATTCGCGAGTGGAACGGGCAAATCCCGGTGGTGATGGTCACCAAGAATGAGGCGGAAAATGTCATGGAAGATGCCATTGGTGCCCAGATCACGGATTACCTGATCAAACCGGTAAATCCCAACCAGGTGCTGCTTACCTTGAAGAAGATCATAGACAATCGCCGGTTGGTGGCTGAAAAGACCACGAACGCCTATCAGCAGGATTTCCGCAATCTTTTTATGGCGCTCAGTTCCAATCTGGATTATAACGAATGGATGGATGTCTATAAGAAGTTGGTTTTTTGGGAGATGGAAATGACCAAAAGTGACAGTCCTGAAATGCGCGAAGTGCTGAGCAGCCAGAAGTCGGAGGCCAACACGGAATTTTCAAAATTCATATCGAAGAATTATGCCGATTGGGTACACCCTAAGGTCCCCGAAGCGCCCATTATGTCCCATACGCTCTTTCGTTATAAAGTAGCCCCGCATATAGAGAAGGGAAAGCCTCTTTTTATGGTGCTCATCGACAATTTGCGGTTGGACCAATGGAAGGCCATTGAGCCGATCTTTAAGGAATCTTTCAGGATTCTGGAGGAAGATACTTTTTACAGCATTTTGCCCACCTCCACCCAATATAGCCGTAATGCCATCTTTGCGGGCATGCTTCCCTTGGACATTGAACATAGTTTTCCCATCGAATGGAAAAACGATGACGAGCAGGGAGGAAAAAATCTGCATGAAGAAGAATTTCTGGCTGCCCAGCTCAAGAGGTTAAGAATGAAAGATATACGATTTACCTATACCAAGGTGACCAACCATCAGGACGGCCAGAGCCTGGTCAATAACATCCACAACATGCTTGATTACGACCTGAACGTGATCGTCTATAATTTTGTGGATATGATGAGCCACGCCCGCACGGAAATGGAAGTGCTCAAGGAACTTGCCTCAGATGAAGTATCCTACCGGTCGATCACCAAAAGCTGGTTTGAACATTCCCCGCTGTATCAGGCCCTCAAAAAGCTGGCCGATAAAGACATAAAGTTGATCCTGGCCACCGACCACGGCAGCGTGCGGGTCAAAAAGCCCTGTAAGGTCGTGGGCGATAAGCAGACGACTACCAATCTGCGTTATAAGCACGGCCGGAACCTCAATTATGACCATGATGATGTGCTGGCGTTCCGTGACCCGAAAGAAGCGGGCTTACCCCGCCCCAATGTGAATTCCTCTTACATTTTCGCCAAAGAAGACGGGTACTTATGTTACCCCAACAACTACAATCACTACGTCAATTATTACCGCAATACCTTTCAACATGGCGGAATCTCCCTGGAGGAGATGATCATTCCGGTGATCCGGATGGCCACTAAATAAGCCACGTCCGGAACAGGCCGAACCGGGGGGTGCTGCCGACTCGCTGGATGAACCATGCGTTGCCCTATAGTGTCCGGGGACTGCGGTTGTGCTAAAATTAAGTATGTTTGCAGGGTCCTGTACGACTCCTGTGAAGCACCTCCCAGATACTTGCCGGGCCGTTCGGGGAAAATCACGTTAGGAATGGCAATAAAATATACCCCATCTACCCTGGATAAAATTGAGAAAGTACTGGACGAAGGCGGTTATGTGCTTCGATTCGAGAAAGGTACTTTTAATTCGGGCTATTGTGTGCTGGAACATAAGAAGGTTGTCGTGGTGAATAAATTCCTGGATCTGGAGGGAAGGATTAATACCTTAATGGATATCCTGGGTGTATTGCGCCTGGATCCCCAGACGCTGAGTCCCGAATCTCAGAAGATGTATGCGCTGGCGGCTAAGGAATCTGCAGGAAAGGTGCCCCCGCCCCAAGAAGACGAAGGAACAGTGGGTGGGAATCAGCAAACCAGTTAAGTGTTTACAAATTGAAGATTACATTTTTGGGAACCGGCACATCGCAAGGGGTGCCCATGATTGCCTGCGGTTGCCGGGTTTGTAGTTCTACCGATAAGAAGGATAAGCGCCTGCGCAGCAGCATCCTCATCCAGGAAGACGGCCTCAATATTGTGGTGGACACCACCCCCGACTTCCGTTATCAAATGCTCCGGGAGGAAGTCAAACACCTCAATGCCGTACTGATCACCCATGCGCATAAAGATCATATCGCCGGAATGGATGACATCCGCGCGTTCAACTATTTTCAGCAAACGCCTATTGACATATTTGCCACCCTGCCTACGCAGGAAGTGATCCGCCGGGAATTCCCCTATGCGTTTTCCGCCTATAAATACCCCGGTGTACCCGATATCCATCTGCGGGACATTGACACGCAACCTTTTTCTATAGGGAATCAGACCATTACGCCTATCGCCGTGATGCACTATAAACTACCCGTACGCGGATTCCGGATAGGAGACTTCACTTATATCACGGATGCAAACTATATTTCCCCTGAGGAAAAAAATAAGATAATAGGCTCTAAGATAATGGTTGTAAATGCATTGCGTACCGAAGCGCATATCTCCCATTTTACCCTGCCTGAGGCGATCGCACTCGCCGATGAATTGGAAGTGGATCAGGCCTATTTTACGCACATCAGCCATCAGATGGGGCTGCATGCCGAGGTGAGTGCCGGATTACCTGCGGGGAGATTTTTAGCATACGATCAACTAAAGCTGACCTTATAAGTCATCCGAAAAACATAGCAGATGCTTGCATTTGTGGCATTTTGCCCTAATTTCAGAAAAAAATCACTCGCATGACGATCCGTGAAGCCCAGGACCGCGTTGATCAATGGATCCACACGCATGGCGTCCGTTATTTTAATGAGTTGACCAATATGGCGGTGCTGACCGAAGAGGTGGGTGAAGTCGCCCGCATCATTGCCCGGCAGTATGGCGAACAATCTTTTAAAGAAAGTGATCTTCGAAAAGATCTGGCGGATGAGCTGGCAGATGTGCTTTGGGTCGTGCTTTGCCTGGCCAATCAGACGGGAGTGGACCTCAGCGTGGCCCTTGAACAAAATTTTGTGAAGAAAACCTCCCGTGACCAGTTGCGCCACCAGCAAAACGATAAGCTGAAAGGAGGGTAGGAAATCATTGAAACGGGCTCCCCTGGTGGTCACCCAAGGCCTTCAGAGACATTTGCCGCACCTCCTCAGGATCGATCCACCTCATACAGGCATGGTCGCCCCGGAAGCACGGCTTATTGCCGAACACCGAACAGGGCCGGCAGGTCAGCCTGGTGTGGGGTATTTCCACCGTGTATTTTTCGTTTCCGTTAAGAGGTCCGAAACCGGCATAAGTATGCGTGGCGCCCCAGATCGACACTACCGCAATATTGGACAATGCGGCCAGGTGCATATTGGCGCTGTCCATGCATACCATTTGATCCAGCCGGGCAATCAGACCCAGCTCATCGGACAGGGTCAGTGCACCCGCCACCACGTGCAGATGAGGATAATCCTTTTTCCAGTTGTGGAACACAGCGGTCTCCTGCGCTCCTCCTCCGAAGAGAAAAAGATCCGTTTGCTCCGGGGGATAAGCGGCAATGAACTGTTTCATTTTTTCCAGCGGCCATCTTTTTTCTGGGTGTTTGGCAAAGGGAGCGATACCGATCCACGGTCTGGTTTTTTGCCATATGCCCTCTGCATGCAAGAACTCCCCGGGGAGTGCCCGGGGAGAAAACCAGGATCGCCGAGCCGGCAACTCGGCCGTAAATCCTGCCCGGGAGAATGTATCCAGATAACGCTCTACAGAGTGGGGGAGAGGAGTAAATACTTTGTGGTACCTGGCCGTCAGGGCTTTTTTTTCTTTTCTGCCTTTGTCGATCCGGAAAACGGGGGTTCCGTTCAGGCGAAAATACCCGGAGAGAATATGACTTCTCAATACGTCATGCAGGTCGATAATCCGGTCAGGTGAGGCATGGTGTTGGAGCTCGCGGTAGAGCCTGTAAAGTCCTTTGAGTCCCTTATGGGTGCGGCGGATATCGGCAGGATAAGCAGTCAGCCGGTCTATGCCCTCAAAAAGCGGCAGAAAAGCCGATGCGGTCACCACGGTGATGGACACTTCAGGGTACTTTTCCAACACCGCCCGGCAGGCTGGCAGCGTGAGCGCGACATCTCCCATGGAGGAGATACGAATGACCAGCAGCCGCATCAGCCATGGGATTTTTGGCCGTATAATACCGGATTCAGCGTAGGGTCGTTATACATCTTCATTTGCCGGTATACTTTGAAGATTCGTTTACCTGCCCCGATATCTTCGATGAGCTCTCCAATAGCGCGGATCAGGTCTTGCTGCTGGCTATGCAACACGTCAAGCTTTTGCTGGCAACGCACCCGGTGGGCCGGTTCCGCATCGCCGCGCCGTGTCTGCACCTGCATGTGAAATATTTTCAACACGAGAATCGAAAGCCTGTCCAGAGCCCAGGCTATGCTTTCGGTATTCAGCCGGGCGTCCGGATCAGGGCTGATGGTTTGATAGCGGACCAGGAAAAGATCATCGATCTTTTCCACAAGATCAGTCCGCAGTTGATTGCTCGCATCAATCCTTCGTTTTAACTGCAAGGCTTCTTCCGGGACGATGTGTGGATCACGGATCAGGTCTTCCAGGTCCCATTGCACGTTGTCAATCCAGTTTTTTTGGTACAGAAGGTGCTCCAGGGTATCCACCTCAAAAGGATTCTGCGGTGAGGCATCGGGATTAGCCCACTGCTGGTATTGGGCAGTACAATCGGTGAAAACCTGGTTATAGTGCTGTGATTCTTGCATACAATGATTTTTGCCCTGGCATGTAGTGTCCGCAGCAATTGGGTGGTCAGCCAGCGATTTCATGCAGCCGGCGGCCGGCCGGCGATTGATCAGAACGGGCTTGCTGGTGCCTTTGGATAATTCCTCCTCCGATCACATCATCCCCTTCGTAAAACACGGCAGACTGTCCCGGCGCCACTCCCTTGGCCGGATCGTAAAAGTCCACCCGCAGTTGCTCTCCTTCGGCATACAGCCGGCTTAAGGTGCCCTTGTCTTTATAGCGGATTTTGGTGGTCAGCTCCATATCTTCAGGCCATTGAAGATACTTTTGAAGATTGAGCTTGCCTACCCACATCTGCCGTTTGTGCAAATCTTCTTCTTCGCCCAGAACGACCTGGTTGGTCTCCGGACGGATTTCCGTCACGAAAACGGGCTTTCCGAAAGCCGTGCCGAGGCCTTTGCGTTGGCCTACAGTATAAAACGGGTATCCCCGGTGCTTGCCCACCACGGTGCCGTCCTTCCAGATAAAATCTCCGCCATCTACCTGCTGTTCCAATCCCTGCACTTTGCGCTTCAAAAAATTGCGATAATTGTTGTCCGGGACAAAGCAGATTTCATAGCTCTCACTCTTTTTTGCCAACTCAGGATATCCGTAATCCAAGGCCATTTGCCGGATTTCGGTCTTGCGATAGCCCCCCAACGGCAGCAGCGTACGGGAGAGGCACTCCTGAGTTACCCCCCATAAGACATAACTCTGGTCTTTGGTATCGTCCAGGCCCTTGGAAACGATATACCGTCCGTTTTCCTGGCGGATGTGCGCGTAGTGGCCGGTGGCAATAAAGTCGCATCCTAACCCGTCGGCCCGCTTGAGTAATGCGTTCCATTTGATATGAGTGTTGCAAAGGACACAGGGATTGGGCGTTCGCCCAGCCAGATATTCCTCCACAAAATTGTCAATCACAAAGTCGCCGAACTCTTCCCGCAGATCCAGCACGAAATGAGGGAACCCATGTTCCACCGCGGCCGCACGGGCATCGTTGAATGAATCCAGGTTACAGCATCCCGTTTCCTTTTTCCCTCCCCCGGAGGTGGCATAATCCCATGTCTTCATGGTGATGCCAATGACCTCATACCCCTGGTCATGCAGCATCAGGGCGGTGATGGTACTATCTATACCACCGCTCATAGCCACTAACACTTTTCCTTTTGCGCTCATTTCCGGGAATTTCCTGCAAAGTTAGCGTAAAAACAGGGAATGACCGGGAGCCGGCGGATGCGGTATTCCGGCTAGTTGTTAAAAATACGCAAACGTTTGCGTGCACTTGCATTTTGTGTTATCTTGGCTGGAAATTAATTGCCTAATGCACCAACTTATACGCGGGGCCGGCCTGTGTGCCGTTTTATTGGCCAGCGTTCTTGCTGTGGCCGCTCAACAGGCCGACCCGTCTCCGATATATCATCAAGGCTGGATTGACCTCAACAAAAACGGGAAGAAAGACGTCTATGAAGACGCCTCCCAGCCGCTGGATCAGCGGGTCCGTGATCTGGTATCCCGAATGAATCTTACGGAGAAAGCCTGCCAGCTGACCACCCTTTATGGATACGGAGCGGTGCTGAAAGATTCTCTTCCCACCCCGCAGTGGAAAAATGAGATTTGGGCCAATGGGATTGCCAATATCGATGAACAACTGACCGGCCAGCGTAAATCAAAGGTATTTACCTATCCTTATTCGCTGCATCCGGAAGCCATCAATAAGATCCAGCGTTTTTTTATCGAACAGACCCGCCTTGGCATCCCGGTGGACTTCACCGACGAAGGGATTGCAGGGTTGAAACATGAAAAGGCCACCGCGTTCCCGCGCGAAATTGCCCAGGGGAGCACTTTTGACCGGGCCTTGATTCACCAGATCGGTACCGTAGAAGGAAAGGAAGCCAAGGCATTGGGCTACACCAATATTTATGCCCCGGAGATGGACGTCAGTAGCGACCCTCGTTGGGGCCGGGTAGAATCCTGCTACAGCTCTTCGCCGTACCTCTGCGGTCAGCTGGGAGACGCCATGATCACCGGAATCCAGAGCCAGGGCGTAGCCTCCACCCTGAAACATTTTGCAGTCTACAGCATACCGCTCGGAGGACGGGACGGAGGGGTGCGCACCCATCCCATGGCGGCTCCCCGGGAGATGCGGGAGATTTATTTGGAACCCTTCCGTGAAACGATAGAGACTGCTCATCCGATGGGAGTCATGGCCTCTTACAACGAATATGACGGGGTGCCTGTGATCGCCAGCCATCATTTCCTCACCGATGTGCTTCGCGGAGAATATGGTTTTGATGGATATGTGGTGTCAGACAGTCGTGCCGTGGAATACGTCTATAATAAGCATCATGTGGCTCCTGACTATGAGGACGCCATCCGCCAGGTACTGGAAGCCGGGATGAATGTACGCACCGATTTTACCAAATCCACCGACTACATCAACCCGCTGATCGATGCCGTTAAAAAAGGAAAGATCCCCATGAGCGTCATCGATGAAAGGGTGTCCGAAGTGTTGCGGGTGAAATATCGGCTTGGGCTTTTTGACCATCCCTATGTGAAAGACCCCAGCGCTGCGGACCGGGTCGTGCATAGCGACTCCTCCAAAGCACTTGCGCTGCGCGCAGCACGGGAAGCCATTGTGTTGCTAAAGAACGAAAACGCACTGTTGCCGTTAAACGCTGCCGACCTTCGCCGCGTGGCAGTCATCGGACCGAATGCCAAAGAGACAGCCAGCCTGCGCAGTGGATATGGTCCTTCAGGCTTTGCGGTGGCTTCTATTTTTGAGGGGATCCGGGAGGCATTGCCCGCAAATGTACGGGTGGATTACGCCCAGGGGATCGCCCATACCGATCCCCACTGGCCGGAAAGTGACGTGGAGAGCTTTCTGCCGGATGCGGCTGAGCAGCGTTCTATAGACAGTGCTGTAGCACTGGCCCGTCAATCTGATGTCGTGATCCTGGCGCTGGGGGATAACGGGGAGACGGTGGGAGAAAGCCACAGCCGCGTGAATCTGGATTTACCTGGTCATCAGGAGGCGCTCTTGGAAGCGGTCGCAGCCTCGGGGAAGCCGGTGGTTTTGCTGCTCACCAACGGTCGTCCCTTATCGATCAACTGGGCGGCAGCGCACATCCCGGCGATCTTGGAAACCTGGTATCTGGGAGAAGGTACCGGCACCGCGATCGCTGAGGTATTATTGGGAAAATACAATCCGGGGGGAAAACTGCCTATTCCTTTTCCAAAATCCGCCGGCCAGGCAATCCTTACTTTCCCGATGAAGCCTGGCGATGAGGGAAGCGGCCAAGCCCGGGTTAAAGGATTTTTGTATCCCTTTGGATATGGTCTCAGTTATACCCAATTTGCATACAGTGACCTGCAGGTCAGTCCGCAAAAGCCTGTCCAGGGGGAAGACATCCAGGTATCCTTTACAGTGACCAATACCGGTTCGGTCAAAGGAGATGCGGTGCCTCAACTTTATGTACATGACTCGGTAAGCAGCGTCACCACCTACGTGCGCAAATTACGGGGTTTCAGCCGGGTGACCCTGGAGCCGGGACAGTCCCGGAAAATCACCTTTACCCTGAAACCTCGCGATCTTAGCCTCTATGACCGTCAGATGCATTTCAGTGAAGAACCAGGTGGGTTCGACCTGCTCGTCGGAGCCTCTTCAGAAGACATCCGATTGAAGAAGGGTGTGGATGTGACGGCCCGTTAGCCGTTGAGATCACAGGTTGTTCACGATGAAATCAGTCATCCGGGTATACAGCTGGAAACGGGTTTCGCCGCCATAAATGCCATGGTTCTTGTTGGGATAATAGGCTTGCTGAAAGTTTTTATCTGCCTGGATTAACGCTTCGCTCAGCATGATGCTGTTCTGAAAATGCACATTGTCATCCGCTGTGCCGTGGATCAGCAGGTATTTCCCTTTCATGCGGTCTGCATAGCGGATCGGTGAAGTAAGCCGGTATCCCCGGGGGTTCTCTGCAGGGGTCCGCATGAAACGCTCGGTATATATGTTATCGTAATAACGCCAGTCTGTCACGGGTGCCACGGAAATGGCCATATGAAATACATCGCTGCCCACCGTGATGGCCAGCGCACTGAGCAAGCCTCCGAAACTCCATCCCCAGTGCCCGATGCGCGAGGCATCCACATAGGGGAAATGCTTTCCCATCCAGCTCGCCACATGCATCTGGTCATGGATCTCGGTCCATCCCAGCTGCAGATAAGTTTTTTCTTTTTTGAACGCAGCTCCCCGGAACCCCGTTCCGGTATTATCCACACACATGATGATGTATCCGCGCTCGGCCAGCAATTGTTGCCAGAAGTCCACTGTGCCCCACTGATCGGTGACCGATTGAGAGCCAGGACCACCGTAATTCATGAATAAGACCGGATATTGTTTTGTGGAGTCAAAATCCGGCGGCAGTAACATCCAGGCATTGAGTGCCGTGCTGTCTGAGGCCGGTACCTGCATGAACCGTGCCTTGGATAAGGCATACTGCGTCATGCGGGCCCGCAGAACATGGTTGTCTTCCAGGCGACGTACGGGTTTGCCCGCTGCGTCTCTGATCGTGTAAGTAGGAGGGGTATTGATCGTGGAATAGTTATCCAAAAAGAAGGTGTGGTCGGCATTAAACTGGATACTGTGCCAGCCTGCTTCGTGCGTGATCTGTTGGGTGTTATGGCCTCTGAGATCCACACTGTATAGCTGCCTTTCCATCGGAGTAGGTCTGGCTGCTGTATAGTATACTTTATCGTTTTTCTCATCAATGCCCGCGACCGCATCCACATCCCAGTGGCCTTCGGTCAGTTTGCGGACTTTTTTCCCATCCATGCCGTAGAGGTAAAGATGTTGCCATCCGTCATCCTCATTCATGATGATAAAATGTTGGCCGTCTTTTAGAAAAAACAGGTCGTCAAAAAGGGTCTCCTCAATATACCACCGTGCCGTATCGGTATACAGCACGTGCGAATTTCCGGTTTGGCTGTTGCACAACAACAGTTCCAGTTTGTTCTGCAGCCGATTCATGCGGTACACGCAGAGCTCATCAGTCGAGTTCGTCCATTTGATCCGCGGAATATACTGATCGGTATCTGCCCCCAGTTCCATAGAGGCAGTTTTCCCGCTGGCAAAATCAAAAACGTGGACAGATACTTTCGAATTAGGTTCCCCCGCCTTGGGATATTTGTAGGTATAAAGGTTTGGATAAAGCTGGGTACTGCGATATAGCGGGATGGTGTATGTAGGTACCCGGCTCTCGTCAAAACGGTAATAGGCGAGCTTGTGGCCATCCGGGCTCCATTGAAAAGCGGTGGTAAATCCAAACTCTTCTTCATACACCCAATCGCATTTTCCGTTGATGATCTGATTTTTTTTCCCGTCTGAAGTAATTCGAATGGTTTTCCCGGTGGTGAGGTCCAGGCAGAAAAGATCATTCTGCCGGACGAAAGCGATTTTTTGGCCGTCGGGCGAAAATACCGGATTTTGTACCGGCTGCACAGATACCCGGGTTAATTTTCTGGTGTCCAGATCGAATACGAACGGTATGGTGGTGGAAGAATACCTGTAGATGGGATGCACCTCTGTTTTGATCAGGACCTTAGACTCATCCGGACTGAGGGTATACCGCTGCAGATTAAGCGGCGTGCCATCGCCGGTATGTATTTCATCGGCTCGGACAAGGATCGCTGCTGTGAGCCCGCTGGCAAAATTTTTTTTTACCAGGTTTCCCGAGGCATCTATTTCGCTGTAATAGCGCCCGTCCCGCATGGAGGTAAAGCCCGGTACATCCTGTACCCGGAACGTATAATCCTTGTACAGATCCGCGACGGCGATTTGTTTTTTCTGGGCATAGAGCATGCCTGGAAACCAAAAAACAAGACAAATACAAAGTCGCGAAAAAGCCTTCATGCGGAAAAATCTGTATAAACTGGTGTCCCCTATATCGGGTACAAAACTCCTGTGCTGTATAATGTGTCCCCTATGGTTCCCACGCGGATGATCAGGCTAAGCTCCTGATTCGGGTGAGGTCAGATGACGGGTATTTCGCTAACCCTGTAGACACCGGCATCGAGCTTTTTCTTAGCTTCCGAGAAGGCGTCCAACGTTCGGCGAATGTCCTCGTCGCTATGAGTGGCAGTGGGGATCAACCGGTAAATGATCTGTCCCTTGGGTATCACCGGGTACACAACGATGGAACAGAATATGTCATAGTTTTCTCTGAGATCAGCTGCCATGGCGGTGGCTTCCGGAAGGCTCCCGCTCAGATAGACCGGGGTTACCGGGGAATTAGTATTGCCAATATTCAACCCTTTTTCCTTCAGGCCGGCCTGCAGCTTATGTACTACGTCCCAGAGCTTCGCCTTGTGTTCGGGTTGAGTCCGGAGCAATTCCAGCCTTTTGCGGTTGCCTATGACCAGGGCCATGGGTAAGGACTTGGCAAATATCTGCGAGCGGACGTTATATTTCAAGTAGGTAATGATGGACTTCTCGGCACTCATGAAAGCACCGATGGAGGCCATCGATTTGGCAAACGTAGAGAAGTACAGGTCAATCTGATCCTGCACCCCTTGAGCTTCCCCTGTACCGGCTCCCGTGTTGCCCATGGTGCCAAAACCGTGGGCATCGTCTACCAGTAAACGGAAATTATATTTGGATTTAAAGGCGACAATTTCAGCCAGTTTACCCTGATCACCCGCCATGCCAAACACGCCTTCGGTGATGAGGAGGATTCCCCCCCCGGTTTTGGCCGATAACTCGGTAGCCCGTTTAAGCTGCTTTTCGCAGTCATCCACATCATTATGCTTGAATACATAACGGTGGCCGGGATGCAATCGAACGCCGTCGATAATGCAGGCATGTGACTCGCTGTCGTATACGATCACATCGCGCCGGTCGCATACCGCATCAATGGCGCTCATAATGCCCTGGTATCCGTAATTGAACAGGATCGTATCTTCTTTCTGTACAAACTCAGACAGCTCGTGTTCCAATTGAATATGTTCATCGGAGTTCCCACTCATCATCCGGGCTCCCATAGGATAGGCTAGTCCGTATTTTTCGGCGGCCTCTGCGTCTACTTTCCGTACGTCAGGATGGTTGGCAAGTCCCAGGTAATTATTCAGGCTCCAGACGATCTTTTCTTTTCCCCGGAAATACATCCGGCTTCCTATATCTCCCTCCAGTTTGGGAAAGGTAAAATACCCATGCGCGCGATCCGAATGCTGGCCGATATCACCCAGATTCTTTTTCAACTTCTCAAAGATATCCATGACGAGTAGGTGGTTATATTTAAAGGTGAATATATCAAATTGGTGCAAAAGTAGGTAAAAAAGATATTTCTAGGCTTCGCCATAAAGCCGCTGGGTCGTTCGTGTGCGAGACTTCTGGCACAAAACTGAATAATTGAGGAGCAATTACGTATATTTTACGGGTCCTTCCAAATAGGGAATGGCACAGAGGGAGGGAGCGCATGGCTGTGTCAGTGTCATGGGAGAGTCCAAAGTGGATCAGTTTGTCGACACCAGGGCGGCTATATCAAGGTAACTTCCATTCCCCGTGCTTCGGGACTGCGGCTAACCGAGGCCGGCGCTCTCCGGTCGGTGATGATACGATCCGGCTCAATGAAGTGGTCATAGCTGTCAAAGTATCCTCCGCGCTGATCGCACGGACAAGAGCCATGACAAATGTAACCGTTCGCCCGGTAGAATACAACCAAAATCTCCCCGCAATATGGAAAAACAGGCGGCTGGGAGGATCATGGATGGCCGTCAAGCAATAGACTCCTTTGTTTGCTTTTACCGTGTTATATTCCTACTTTTACTTTTAATTGATTTCATATCAACTCGTTGAAAAGAAAAACGGCTGGTATCCATGCGGGGGTAAACCACCCACCGGTTACCGATCAGTGGAACATTACCCATCAGTAAAAAAGGGATCGCGGTGCAGTTCCTTTCCCTTTACTAAACCGCAATGGGTTTTCTCGCCGCCAATTTTATGAACAGGAGCGCATCTATAGAACGGTTGACCCGGCAAGATATCTGGGACGTCGTGGTGATCGGAGGAGGGGCTACCGGGCTCGGCGTGGCGGTAGATGCTGCCTCCAGGAAATTCAAAACCCTCGTGCTGGAGCAGGCGGATTTTGCCAAAGGCACCTCCAGCCGCAGCACCAAGTTGGTGCATGGAGGAGTGCGCTACCTGGAACAGGGAAATATCTCTCTGGTCCTGGAAGCGCTGCGGGAGAGAGGATACTTCCTGCGCAACGCACCACATATAGCCCGAAAGCAGGCTTTTATCATTCCGGTATACAGCCGGTGGGCCGGATTTAAATATTTCGTTGGCCTGAAAATCTATGATCTCATGGCGGGAAAATTGCGGATCGGCCGCACTGTTTTCCTGAATAGTGCTGCGGTAAAAACACGCATGCCGGGAGCAAAGCCAGAAGGATTGCGCGGCGGAGTACAATATTTTGACGGTCAGTTTGATGATGCCAGGATGGCGATCAGTCTCGCGATGAGCTGCGAAGACCTGGGTGGCACTGCACTGAACTACATGAAAGTGGTCACGCTGGGCAAACAAACTGGCGGGCTTTACCAGATAGAGGCGCGGGACGAAGAGACCGGGCAGCGGTATCAGCTGCAGGCCCGGGCAGTGATCAATGCTACCGGAGTCTTTGTCGATGACGTCCACAAAATGGATACGGGCAAGGCCGTCCATACGGTGCAGGCCAGCCAGGGTGTCCACCTGGTGTTGCCCCCCCGTTTTCTCCTTACGACCGAAGTGGCTTTAATGGTGCCTCATACCGACGATGGAAGGGTACTTTTCCTGGTACCCTGGCATGGGCATCTGCTGGTGGGAACCACCGATACTCCATTGGAAGGGCATACGCTGGAACCCCGGGCGCTGGACCAGGAAATTACTTTTATTCTCCGCAATGCCGGACTATATTTAAAACACGCACCTCAAAGAAAGGATGTGTTAAGCGTATTCGCGGGCCTGCGTCCGTTGGCTGTCTCGGGTGCTTCGACGCAGGACCCAAGAGCCACAAAAGATATTTCCAGAAATCACCACTTGCAGGTCAGTGCCTCCGGAATGATTACCATTACCGGAGGGAAATGGACCACCTATCGCCGCATGGGGAAAGACGCGGTGGATAAGGCCATCGAAGTATGCGGGCTGGACCGCAGACCCTGCGTGACCACTACACTGAAGATACACGGATGGACTGATCCTGCCGCGGAGGGTGGGCACTGGAATGTGTACGGAAGCGATGCAGAGAAAATCCAGGCACTCCTGAAAGAGGATCCTTCCTTAGCCGGGAAGCTGTCGGACCGCTGGCCCTACACACGCGCTGAAGTCGTTTGGGCAGTCCGCCAGGAAATGGCCCGGACAGTGGAAGATGTCTTGGCCCGGCGTTTTCGGGTGTTGTTTCTGGATGCCCGGGCGGCCATGGACCTGGCGCCCCAGGTGGCCGAGATCATGCGACAAGAACTTGGCAAAGAGCCCTCATGGGTGAAGACCCAGCTTGCCGCTTTTGAAAGGCTGGCCTCTGGCTATATGTTGAAGGCCCAGGAAACGTTCCGCCGGTAAGGGCTATCCCAGCCAGCCGGACCTATAAATATCTTGGCATGGATTTCCGTAAAGTTTGTAATTTTCAATCATGGATACACGAAGAGATTTTCTAAAAAAGGCAGCATTGCTGTCGGGCGCCGGAGGACTTTCCGGAGTAATGCCACCCTCGATACAACGAGCCTTGTCGATCGACCCCAAAGCGGGCAGTACTTATCTGGACGCGGAACACATCGTCATACTGATGCAGGAGAACCGTTCGTTCGACCACTGTTTTGGTTCGATGAAGGGTGTTCGCGGGTTCAATGACCCGAGAGCAATTACTTTGCCTTACGGCAATCCGGTGTGGCTGCAAACCGATAAGAATGGAGAGACTTATGCGCCGTTTCGTTTTGATATCCGGGATACGAAGATCACCTGGATGGGGTCCATTCCGCATTCCCGGTCCAGTCAGGTAGATGCCAATAATCTGGGCCGTTACAACAAGTGGCTGGACGCCAAACGCTCCGGAAACAGCAAGTATGCCAAAATGCCGCTGACCCTGGGTTATTATACAAGGGAAGATCTTCCTTTCAATTATTCCATGGCCGATGCCTTTACCATTTGCGATCAGCATTTTAGTTCCGCCATGACCAGCACCTGGCCTAACCGGCTTTATCTATGGGGGGGTACGATTCGAGAGCAGAAGACCGACCAGGCCAAAGCCTATA
>Ga0164242_10001991_pt1 | contig 23840 bp, 22 predicted proteins | sample OricomgcompostMG_FD_108783 | JGI IMG/M metagenome (GOLD analysis project Ga0164242, IMG submission 108783) | Miracle-Growth compost microbial communities from Emeryville, California, USA - Original compost - Miracle growth compost (MG) ...
CTTAAGAGGCTGCGAGAAGTTGGAGGCCGTAACTGAATGCCTCGTCGGCATGCTGGGAATTATGGGTTTCAAGGAGAGCGGGCGCTAGGTAAGCGTGGCCTTTGGGACAAAGGTATTAATAATATTATGGACTGGCTACCTTAGCATTTTCGGCATGGCATTCTCTAGAAGGCATGCCCAATTTCTGCTGGCCATATTAACTGAAGAAAATCTTACTTGGTGGATGTATCGAACGGAATATTTGACTGGTCATTCACAAAACCCCCGTCGTAGTGATAGGTTCCCTCTTCTTGATGTCCCGTAGGTTGTCGTTTAAACCACCCACGCTGCTATTTACAGTCACTTCTAACAATAATCGCTCCTTCCCGGACCGCCATCCTTGCAGCCATTTCCACAGTAATGCAAATATTTAATCCATCCCTCCCCACGCTCCCCGCAGGTAAAGAGAGAATTTTCGACGTAGTAGTTGTCGAGGAATTGTCCGTTATTTCTAAGCTCTGCGATGATCTCTTCGCTGTATCCCCCTAATCCCGAATCGTTAGCACAATGTTAAATAACCCGGTAAAAAACAAATAAAGAGCATGCCCTTTTTCAAGAGGTTATAGCCACAGTATCGAAGACCCGTCGTGCACCTTGCGGCAGTGGTGAGAGAGGGGAGGGCCGTTGTGATGGCCATGACGACCGTGAGGAGCTTGACCATTTTAGCGGCGGTCGTAGTTAGAAGGGGCGGTATGCTCTAGTTATTGAGGATGTGATGTTGTTGGATGTGTCTAAGTTGAGCTGGATGTTGTAAATATGTGTATCTGGATATCCTGGTGGGAATGTTCTCCTTTTTATAGCCCACTTCTCCTATGCGTGTACAGTTTGATTTCTATAGCCTACACTAGAGCGCATCGTAATTTAATAGTGTAGAGCATGATGACAACCTCAAATGCAGGAACATTCCGGAATCACGGGTATCTCCGAGAAGATCGCCTATTACCTCCAAGGCCCTATACACATTGACCGCCACCTAGGATTCCTAGCTGATATCATGCAGGTTGGAGAGTTCAGTATATTTCAGCCACAGATGATCATTTACCTTTGAAGCTCCGGAATCTGACTTATCTAAGCTGTCACAGTTAATCCCACAATGGAGCCCGCCACGAAGCAGAGTCGGTGGTTCACAATTGCAAAGGGGCTCTCTAATTAGCTGGAATGTGGCCGAATCCCCATGCGTACCACCAATCAGACTTGGTGAGTAATGTAATCTGAGTAACGTTACCGGATACGTTTTGCTGAGAACCTAGATTTTATAGCGTAGTTTAATTGCTATTGACAGAGGACACTGCCACGGGGAGGTTAAAGGGTTGCAGGCCTTAAAGACATGATCGTAGTGCTGTTTTTTGGCACACGTACAACCTGTTACACTATCACTGGTGACAGAATTTACTGACGGGGAGAGCCAGACCAAGATAAGAAAGCTGCGAAGAAAAGCAAGAAATATAGCCAACTTGTACAAAGGCATTAAGAAATCCAACAGGGAGCTTCCTACCTGTATATTACCTCTCTGAACTCTATATGTTAAAGAGGAACTCCCCGCTCGCTGCAGAGCACAACTAAGTTGACAAACCCATCTGCAGGCGGCAGCGCGTGTGTCGCCCGGAAGACCAGAATTCGGGGAGCACGAGGATTCGGGGAGCACTATAGTTCCCCCGGTGCTTGGCATGCTGCATCCCCTAGGCCTCAAGTTTCCGAAACACCGCTCGCACACCAATAACCTTAAGCGCTCTGAGACGTTCAGCGCGATGACCAGTGAGAGATGTTGAGGTCTGGATACAACTAAGCAGATCGGCTCGACTAGTGTTAGCCCTCGCACTATTTACGGGGTTATGAGTTGGTGGTGACACTCAATCTGACTCTAATTGCATGTACGGATACATTGTATCAAGATGTCATTCTTGGCTATAACCACCCTACAGCACCTCCGTCACGTCCTATTAACCTCTTCATCCTAATTACACCCACCTAGTCTCACGCTCCCTGCGTACATCTCGTATGTATCCGCGTTTGCCGCCGCTTGGGCTGCTGAGAGTCTTTTCGCAGCGTCTGGTCCATAGGCGTAATCGCCCGTTCCATATAAGTGCGTCATCTCATGCAGGATGCTGCCCGCCTTATCATAATCATCATCTGCACAAGTCGAAGCGTACTCAGGGAAATCCCAAAAGCCGTTGTTCGGACAGGGCACAATGGTGTTAGCACTCGGCACTGTATAAAGTAGCGCGCTTCCGTCAGAGCAGTCACCGTAGATATCGGTGCAAGAAATCTTAGGCGACGTCGTTCGCACCCCCTTCACATCGTTGTAGATGGATTGGACCTTGGATTCCTCGCTTGTTGACTTGAACCAGACAGTGAAGTAATCAGCGGCACTGCCTGCTGCTGTGTAAGCAGCAGCGGCAAGGGAGATAGCGTCCGAAACGCTAGTCTTGAGGGCGCTTGTTTGGGAACTGCTGCATGAGCTGTATGATACGTCGCGCTTCGTAATGCGGGAGGAACGAACTGCTTCACGCCGTGAGATATGATCCCTGGACATCCAGGTTAGCCTGCGGCACTGCTTCGCACCGTCCATTCGGACCAGGGAGGGAAAGCCTACCCAGCGACCTTGCTCTGGTCAGGAGTAATAGTTACCGTGCCGGACATAACACTCTCGCAAACTTGCATGTCCTTTAATGAGGTTGGTGCAGTAGACCCGGCCATGTATCTGAAACCTTGAATAGCAGATACTTGCGCCCTCGAGATGCCAGCGAGCCTGTAGCTCCTAGCTGCATTGACAGAAGCAGTGACTGTTTCTCCGGGTTGAAGAATTTGAAACATTTCAGGATCAAGACCTGAGCGCTTGTAGTTGACGTAGACACCTTGGAACGGGAGTGCGTTTCCCTCTGCCGACAGAATTAGTCGTAAGGCATCTGACGGTGAGAGCTTCGGTGGGGAATTCTCGTCGTACCTTCATCAGCCACCAGGAGATCCTTCGTCGGGTGGTCACTGAGCACGGTGTTGCCCTTGAAGACAGTTACAGTCTCACTGCCGATGTTTGTGATAGCGACTTGAGCAACATGATCGGTTGCACCAGAAATTTCAACAGAAAGAGGGCAGGCAGCTGTGGCTGCGGCAGCAAGAGCAACGATGGGGAGAATCTTGGAAATCATGGCTGAAGTTTCCGACCTATAAGTCTGACTTTAAAGTTGTTGTGCATCTGTTCTTCTAAGAACGGAGAAGGGGAGAGGGCGCAGTCTAAATACACGTTTGATTCTCCGCGTCCATATGATAACGCTATCGTAGAAGAGGCAAGCAGCTCAGCGGACCACTTAAAATAATCCGTCACAACTACTTGATGTCGCGTTGTTGCAATACAACCCAGACAAGTGTGATCTACAGCATCTTAAGTCTTGTGATAGGGTTGATCCTCTGGTAGAATCATCCTATGGAATCGGCATCATGCCAAGCCAAGAAGGTAACACTTGTATTGCTTCGAAGGGTTACAATGGAGTTATAGTTCTATTACAGAAAGAGTTTAGCTATTCAAAGAGCTCCTGCTGTAATAAGAGCCAGCCTGTTAGACGTTACAATTTTGTCACACTGGAGACCTAACCTTGTTATTGCTAGCACAAAGTGATTCGAGCCGGGGAAACGCAATTGAGATTGTAAGATCGAGCTGCAGGGACGGATTGGTTACAGAACCAATAGGCGTTACCTAAATTCTTCAGCGCCTGGACTAAAAACAGTGACCTGCCTCATTAGTAACAGTCTACCGAACATGAAGTCGAAAGGAGCGCAACCTGCCAACATAGGAAGTGATTTCCACCCAACCCCAGCACAACATAGAAGAGGGTGTTTCTTATTTGTCTACTCCTTAAAGGGGCTGTAGTCGAGCTAGAGACCGAGTAACTCTAGGTAATTGCTTAGTTAATCTAGGTAAGGTGTAGTCTACTTCTGTAGGTGCCTACTAATTTTGACGCGAGCCTAGGACTTACTGCCCTACTAAATGCTGTTTCATGCCCCCTTCGAGGCTGAGATACTGGATGGAGCCTTGCTTTGTTTAGCGCTAGGCCGCTTGCAAGGGAAGTAAAGCAACTAGCGAGGGGCGGGGTTGTTGTTGGTCTAACTCCCACATACTAACAGCGAGGATTAGAATGGGCTAACAATAGAGTAAAAGGCGAAATGGGTGTCGCGGTATAGTTGGATAACTTTTTCACGCTGGGTCTATTTTTTAATGCCAGCTCGGCTGGGGCTGATGGCTCGGGAACTGCCATATTTCCAGTCCCTGACGAGGGGTACTCTAAACTGGATTGGGCACGTTTCGCTCATGAACAAATAGCCGATACTCACTCTAGAACGAACTTAAATGCTGAAGCCAAGAGGCCGGGAAAGAGGGGGGATAAGGACCCGTAGCACCTGTAATACACGTAAGATTGATCTGCATAAATGCCTGGCTTGGTGTCGATACTATTTCGTACGAGCTCTTTCGTGACTTTATTGTCGTCCCTCGTGTGATACACGTATGCAGTGCTAACTACTGTTTTGATGCTTCTGTTCAAATTATCAACACAACTTGATCGTCAAAGGTCTGCTTGGCATCTCGGAAGTCTATAGATCCACACCCCAGCCTGCGGCAGTGAAAATCGGCGTGCGATCCGGAACTGCTCAAAGGGAGGCCGTTGTCTGCGTCCTCGACACAACGGAGAAGCAGGCCGTCGCGCCAGTACCTGTCCGGGTTTCCCACTATTGGCAAGAATAACAGCATCTCTCCTTCGTCGATATCCATTCCGGGCGAGCCTAGCGGCAAATCCGGTTTAATGAGGCACACCTTCTTCGAGCCTTTCGGTTGGTTGTAAGACCGCAGGTAAACCCAGCCCGGTTCGTGGACGGACTGGAGAACGACAGGAAACAAGCTGCCTCGCAAGACAAGCTGACCTCCGGATACCATCCCCCTGGGATCAGACGTAGCCGGCCGGCATGCAGCCTCGAGAACCTCTACTTGCGCTTCGCCGCTATGTTCATCCCACACCCAAAGCAGCGTCGGACATTCGATGGACGCCCAAGACCAAGTCGGAGGCTGCAGCCCGTGGGGCCGGCGACCAGGGCCTTCGTAAACCTGCCAGAGGAGAGTGAAGGGGAGATCCGCCTCCCAGAGACCGGCCAGGTACGGGCCCAGACCCGAAGACGTCTCGAACTGGCCCGCTAAGCTGGAGATGGCGGGCAGGCGATCCTTGTCGTACGTCAGCGTCCTCCCGCCGTAGTGTTGGATCAGATGACTCCATAATTTGGACCGCCCCGACGGGTCGAGCAGCGCCCTAGCGAAGTCTGACTTGAGCATGAACCATCCTTTCCCGAGGCCACACTCGCAGAAGAGTCCCTCATAGCAATCCCACACCAGCTCTTCTTCGGTGAAGTGAACAATGCGCGGCGATAGCAGCTGCTCCTGGAACGTCCAACCGCGACCGAGCAGCGGCAGGCTCCGCCTGCTGGGCTTGCCGGGCATGTGAAAGCCGCTGTGGTCGATCGCCGGCCTCGCGTAGACGGTGCTGGACTTCCTGCCGCGGTCCACCACAACTTTCTCCGTCCTCGATTGCTGGTTCAGCATGCCGGCCTCGCCACCCGGCGCGGAAGTCGACGCGAGCGTGACGAAGGCCCCCCGGTACACCTCGGCCATGTGCGCCGCCTCGCGCTCCCAGTCCTCGTCGTCGTCCTGGATGATGCACAGCGAATCAATCCAGATATAGCGGATGTCGAGCTGCCGGGTGACCATGATGGCATCCTGGAATGTTTTGGATAGGTGGGACCATGGTATCGCCCGTTGGTGTTCCCCGTAGACGGCCCTTGTGGTTCTGATGATCTGCGACCTGCCCCAGCAGTGACTGAGAGCGACGTATGCCGGCGGAGGGCCGCCGAGTGGCCCGCTTCGGCAGTGCTCATACACATACGGCGCCACGTCCTGGCTGCCTACATTGACCAAGCGTGTCGGTGTGAATTGTCCTTCTCTGTAGTCTCGGGCTGTCGAGAGCTCGCGGCACCTGGCATGGTTATCAGTGCACTCCTGCCGCCAAGTTCGAATGAAATTTGTGCAGTCGGCAAGGCTCGGGGACCCCATGGGAATGCTGGCTACCCCGATGGGTCCCCAGAGTGACGTTTCTCCTAGAGATTGGCTGATGTCAGCCAGCAACGTTGAAGATATGCCGGATCCAACTCACCTGGAAGAACATGGTATTCCAGTTTACAATTGGGCCCGGCAACATGAAGAGGGGTGGGGTTTGTTGAAGTGTCTAGTGTGATGTCGTGATCGTCACTGAGAGTCTGGAACTTGATATAAGCTGCGTATATCATTGAGCAGGACGGGCATCCCTTTGCGGCAGACTCTCTGAGGTCGAAAAAACGGACCGACTTCTGGTAGACGGGAGTGCCGTCATCTTCGAAGTCGTTGTAGGCTAAATCGTCGCAGGAAGAACATTCTCTGAATGGGTTTTGGCGGTCGATAGCGCTAGCGAGTGGCATGGCGCGTATGGGAGTGGGCTGTCCGTGCCTTCGGTCAGGTTTGGCCTCGAAGCCGAGATGTCCCAGATTAATGTGCGATGAGAGTATTAACCTGCTACCTGTTGCCAACGGGGGTTCTATTTCTAGACGTATTGATGGCGAAACAGGACTGCTACATCGGGGTCGAGGCTGCATCTACGGGGTAACTAGAGGGGGCACGTTGCTAGACTGGACCTCCAAAAGCCCAATGCATAACCCCGCCTATTATACTGGGACATCGGCGGGTAGCCCACTGTACCCCGCCGGACACCGTAGAGTGCTTCTTCCGTGAGTGTGAAGGCCTAGGGGCTGACAATCTACCGCACCGGGCGGATCACTCTCTGCCTCAGTCCCTTGTGGAACTTACCACAAAAGCCGGGCATTTATCACCAAGTGAAATGCCTCCTGGACGCGGATCCCGAACTATCTGTAACGTTGTGGCAGTATTTTTTATTATTAGGAGAGTTAGCAAAGTGATGCTTAGTAAAGTTTGCTGACAAGCTGACTGCAAGATGCATGACTTTTCTGCGGTGCTGTGGCGCGTCGAATCTCTAGCGCGCGATGTAACTGGCCGGATCGTCCACGTTCATTGCCAAGACGTATCTTGTTGGTGGATTCACGAGCGATCGCTCGGTAAGAGCGCTGGGCGGCTGCGGCACAGATAAAATTTCAGGGGGATCTGGAACACTGCCCGCCAAGCTTCGCTGATCTGCAAATACAGATTGGCCAGCCCAGGCGCGTGGATAGAGAGGCGGAGAGGCGGAGCACCGAATAATCTTACCTTGCTTGCTCAATTTCTTTGCCCAGACAATTTGTATATGAGAAGCACCAGTCGGCCATCGACCGAACTACCGTGGCCTCGCATCACTCAGCTGGCACCAAACTCGAAGGAACCTTGCCCAGGACGATAGCACAGTCTTGTTTTCTCCCATCATGTCTCCTCTCTTCCGATCGTCTGTACTGGTATCCTTCCTCGTCGCCCTGGCATCTGCCCGGGGTGTGCCAAGCAATGTTCGCGATTTGTACAACAGCGTTGTAGGCCAAGGAAGGTGCAATAATGTTTTAGCCGACGGCTTCTACAGCTCGGATAACGATGCCGGAAGTGAGTCCTGGACCGATGCCCTTAATACTGGACGTTAATACTGGACGCATTACTGAGCCTCAATCGTAGACTATGTGTATTGTGGTGATCATAAAGATGACTACGGCATCATTTACCTCCAGGGACAAGGAGGTGACTTTGTCAATATGGATATCGACTGCGATGGTATCCAGGACGGCCCCGCTAACGACGGCCGATGCGGCTCTTCCGACGATACGCAATCCCAGACATCATTCAAAGACACAGTTGCCAGCTACGGCACTGGACAGGAGGACCTTGACGCTAACGCCCATCCCTACGTCGTGTTCGGCAACTCTGGTGAAGGAGACTGGGCGACCTTCGACCCGCAAGCGCATGGGATCCAGCCTCTTAGTGTCATGGCCGTAGTTTGCGGCGACCAGCTGGTACGGACGCAATCCAATCCTTCAACTCCTACGCTGCGTACAGCTCTTAGAAGCTAGGTCGACTGACATCCAATTTAGATTTACGGGGTGTGGGGTGACACGAACGGTGACGACGGTGACTTCCCCGTTGTCGGCGAGGCCTCCATCTCCCTCGCGACCGCATGTTATGGACGTGGTGTTAACGGTAACAGCGGTCACGATGAGACCGACGTCCTGTACATCGCTTTCAGTGGCACAGATGCCGTGCCCGGGGCTGATGGCGCCGCCTGGAACGCTCAGAACTACAATGACTTTGAGGCTAGTATCACCGCGATTGGCGACAGGTTGATCGAGCGTATCGGCGGTAGCGTCCCTCCCGGAGGGGGCGATGACGGCGATGACTGCTCCTGGCCCGGCCACTGCGAAGGTGAGAGTTCAGGAGAGCCGGAATTAAACCATCATCTTGGAAGGGATATTTGCTAACTCGTTGATAGGTGCTCAGTGCGGGTCTCACGATGACTGCTCAGATGACCTCGCTTGCATCAATGGAGTTTGTGCTGTCGACAACTGAGGGCGAAGGCTATGCTTGCGAGGAGCATTACGAGGGAGGGGTAGCACCTACGCTAGCACTAACACACTTTCAAGATTGTGCGAAGGCATCAACCCGCCAGAAGCGATCGGGATGGGGAGGCATAAAACCCGCTCCTGCTAAAAAGGCGCCTATTAGCAGGTTAAGGACAAATAAGTGCGTTCAGATCTTCTGGAGACCGCTAAAGCTCGCCTATGAAGAGCAAATAAGTAGTCTCTATGGTTTTAGAATATTGTCTTGTTCAGAATTTGCTGCCGCGCGGGTCGCGGTTCAGCAATTTAAAAGGCAGATCAGGAGAGCAGTTCATATAGAAATTACCTGGTTTCAGCGAGCATAGGCAAGGACTGTAATTATTGGGCTGGAGCTGCCTTATTATTCATGGCGAACGACGTGACTTGAGGGGATTTGTGAGTTGACCGGTTACTAATTGCCCCGTCTTATTCTCCGTTGCCCAGCTTCCTGGCTCATTACACCGCCGTCGCAGCCCCCACCAAGGCAACTCGCTATCATCATGCTGAGGCTTTTTCATCAACCATATCCTAATGAAATGGCCAGTCTACTGACTCTTCCCCGGGAAATTCGAGACCAAATTATCCTCGAGGTCATCCTCCTTCCCCACATCGCCCCTATCTCGCCTTCAGCCTGCAATAACAGAGTTCGCTTGCAGAATCGATTCGATTGGCGCTGGGCCAGAACAACAAACATCTACATAGAAGATGAACAACCCGCCAATACAAAGGAGCCCTTACTTAGGACGTGTCGCCAACTGCGTGCGGAGACACAGGCCATCCTCAGATCGCTTGACACGAGTCATGTGCAGTACACTCTTGACATCATGTTTGTGAAGCACGTTGGCATATTGCCAACCTGGCTCTGTTTCCCTGTCGTCCCTAAACAGATCCATACACTTCGCATCCAGATTCGTCCCTTCAACCAGCCCCAAGATGTAAAGCCCAAATGGGCAGAAGACGGCTGCTTTTACGGAACTGGCGACGGCACCTTGATGACAAGCTGGAACATCATGGTACTCCTTTCGGTCTATATATTTAATGACTGGCGCAACAGCACACCGGCCCAGGCAGAAGAAATCGGTGGTGACATTAAACTTGCAAATGAGTCTCGTCAATCTGTCGGGCATGGTGATGACGTCGATTCACCCAAATCAGAGGGATCGTCCATCAATGACGATCCTATGTTCCATTACGATACGTTCGCCTCCTACACAATACGAAACATCATCGTTGATATCATTGAGCCGTCCCTGGAGATGTACGACGCCAACGTGGATGGAGAAGGGACTGTAGAGGGTAATCAGCAAACGTGCAACGTGTTTGCCAATTCGATATTTCAAAATAAGATCTGGGTATTGGACCAACCTGTACCCATAGGAAGTATCGAGTCCCAGTTACGACCAGCGTATAGAGTTGCGAATGGAATATCGAGCGCTATTAGCCTAATGGTGACGGGGTATCCATTTGACCTCTACGGAGAGAGGCTCTTCTCCAGCATTGGATCTATCAAAATCCAGGTGAATGGCATAGTCACAGACGATAATGATGTGACGCATATGATCTGTTGTCAGGAAGGCTTGGTCCTTGAGCCTGACTGGGCATCTTCATCAGGCCAGTCGGAGGAATATATAGACAGGCTCTTGCGGGTTGTAAGTAGGAGACGGCAACATGGGATATGGGATATGAAGACGTATGAACGGCTACAACAGGGGGCAGAGACCGATTGAAACCCTGATATTAGGAACCACGCAGCTAATGTATCTGGGATGGTGAAAGCTGGATATGGGGCCATAGGTGTACCGGCATAATTACCGTCTACCTACCCGAAGCAATAAAGCTCCAAACATATGGAGATTTCATTTGGAATAGTACCTACATTCCTTAGTTCCATTGCCTAACTACCTTACAAGCTGTCAACTTTCTCACCGGGTTATAAATATTCTCTCCGAAGGTTTACTTGTTTGGCGGATCACCAGTAACTTTATTGCACCTGCGTACCCTCTTCCGACTTATTTGTTTTGTCGCCATCTGATCTAGAGCTCCATAGCGTAATATTCTGTTGAACCTTTGGTAAAGAACCCCTCTCCCTTCCGCAGTACCGGAGTCAAACTGCGGCGTCCGCCTTACCATGTGACTTTGTGCATTAGTGCTACGACGTAATCTGTTGCAGTGTGTCCGTACTCCGTACGCCCTTTTGTAGACTGCGCTAAACGTGCTTATAAATGTCGATCTTGTACATACAGGCATCCAGGAAACCGTGTGGGGCATCGATAAGTATGTGCGGCGAGCTGCTCTCTCACCTATCTCCTACTCAACTTCTGGGAAGGATGCATATTGGTAAAACCACACGACTAAGAGTGCTCGACATCAACGTACACAATGACACAAGTAGTCCAAACGCCCCATCTAAATGTTGCCTACGAAGAGACAGGTAACCGAAACGGTCGACCAGTCGTCTTGGTACATGGTTGGCCAGACAGCCCCCGTTGCTGGGATGGGATCACGCCAGGGCTTGCCGAGGATGGTTACCGAGTCATAGCGCCGTATCTCCGCGGCTGCTCTCCAACGACTTTCCGTTCTGCGGAAACTCTGCGAAGCGGAGCAATTGCCGCCATCGGCCAGGACTTGGCCGACTTCGTCGAGGCGCTTGACCTTCGCAACGTGCTCGTGGTGGGCTACGACTGGGGTGCGCGGGCCGGTTATGTCCTCGGCGCCTTATTTCCGGAGCGCGTGTCGGGCTTGCTTGCGATATCTGCTGGATACGCTACGTCGAAGCCAATCCTCGAGATGCCGTACGAGCTCACCAGTGCGTACTGGTATGAGTGGTTGGTCGCAACGAAACACGGCCGCGAAGCGATGGACAAGGATAGGAAGCGCCTTTGCCGTTACCTATGGGAGACATGGTCACCCGGATGGGAGTTTACAGATTCTGAGTACGAAGCAGCTGCCGCATCCTGGGAAAATGATGACTGGGCTCCTATCAGCATCCACGCGTACTTACAGAGGTGGGGGGAGGCAGCGGGCGCACAGGAGCACAAGGAAGTTGAAGAAAAGCTACGCCATATCCCTCCAGTGCGTGTTCCTACGGTAATGCTCCAAGGGGAGAAGGATGGTGATAATCTCGCTGTGACCTCCGAGGGTAAAGAGCAATTCTTCCTTGGGGGGTATAAGAGACTTGTCCTACCTGGAGTGGGGCATTTCATCCCTCGTGAGGCACCCGATCAGGTCCTAGATGCCATTCGTCAGCTACTATTAGAAAAGCCATTGTAGCCCGTCGAAGGCCCCTATACCACGGCAGCCTTTGCAGACCTGTCAGTATGTCAATTCCTTCGTTGCACGTTCCATGGAGTGAGGACAGACCCAAGCCCTCATGTCACGTCCTCGACAAGTTAGTCACAATAAAATCTATTTCCTAACACAAATCTTGACGTCTTACACCAGTAGGTTACACATCATTTTCTTGCTGCTTCTGCGCAGACCTCCACAGGCGATTAACACACTTTGCATAAATGCCCTACGATACTACTGAAGAAGCATAGGATGAATTTCAACACACCCTTGCGAAAAAGAAGACGAGAAGAAGAACCGAACGCGGGTCTAAAGCGAAGGAGAGTTGTTTTATCACTCAATCCTCTCCGCCTGCGAAAGGTCCTCTACCCCTCTCCCTTCCTCCGTCTTTGCCTCGATTATCTCATACCTCGGCACTTCTGCTAGTGCGGACGCTACGTGGTGGAGAGTAGGTAGGGATGCCCAATCCCCAGCGTGGACATCGATCCGAGATTCTGCTGCCTGCGCTCTCAACGTCTTCTCCACCACCCGTGGAGTAGTCGTTTTCTCCTTGCTGATAAAAACCGGGTACTCGGCGTCCGCCACTCCACGATTCCCTACGGAGGGGACGTATCTGTATATGAACAGGCCGTGATCCGGCGGCGGTGGTGGTGGCCCCTGGCCGGTAGGCTTCAAATCCGTCTTAGCGCCCCCGTTTGTAGTTGTACCATCGGCGGTGGCATCCCCTTTGCTAACTTCTTCTTGACCACCCAGCACCATGTCCACAAAAGTCGTGCCCCTCCAGCTGCAAACTATGCGCAGAGACTTCTCCGCACGAGTGACTTGGATGTCGGCGAAGAGCTTCGGCATGCCAAGCTCTTCGCGACCTGTCGTGATTGGGTCCGAGAGTGACTCGAAAAGGACGGGGAGGAATGACCCAAAGAGCGTGGAGCCGTCCTTCTTGGTGTATTGGACGCCGTGGATCCAGAGGCCGAAGAAATTGTATCCGCCGCCGCCAAGCCAGCCGAGATTATCCAGCTCCGTGCAGAGGAAAGTTGCCTCGGATACCGTCCCTGGGTATGCAAAGCTGAAGGCCGGACTGGGGAACAGGGTCTGAAGATATGTCGTGGAGGTCTTGAATCGAAGCGAGTGAGTTACGAACTTGGTGTCATGGGATGGGATAGGTTGTCCGTAATGGTTCTGTCTTGGGCTCGTCATCGGCCCGAAGGCGGTGGGCTGTCGTAGGTATGGACTGCCGTTGCGGGACCATAACCATTTCTTTAACTCCAGAGACGTATTGTGCCATTCATCGTGACCGAAGTTGTACTTGGTAAATTTCATAACTAATAATCGTTAGAAAGCCGCTGGCATTATCTTGGTCGGTACAAACTCACTGTTGAACTGCCCCCGCCTATCATCGTCTAGATCGGTACCGGCAAGGCGGGTCAACTCCTGAATTTTATGCGCTCTTCCCATTCTGATTTTCTCGTACAGTGCAAGCCGCTCTGGGACTTCGTCTTTCGGAGTATTATGTGGAAAGAGAACAGCGATCGAAGCTGCATCTTCAATAGCGACACCACCTACCACGTTGTCAGCGGATAACCCCATAATGACAAAAAGGTCGTTTACCTCCTTGTCCCTGGTCTTATAAGGCTTATGCGTTAGCCCGATTCAGCCTTGCTTGCTTCCATATCTGCCACTTACGAGGTAAAAATGGGTGAGCCGCGTCACCGAGCAGCGCCAGCTTCCCTTTGGTCCAGGAAGGCAGCTGTCCCATATCCAGCAAAGTCCAAACCTTTAGAGAGCTTCTGTCTGCCATGTCTAGTAGGGAGTGGACAGCTGGTCCGAACTCGCTGTAGATATCTAAAAGTGCGTCTTTGCTGCCACCTCGATCCCATCCTATCCGTACCCAGTTTTCCACGATTAGCAAATGTAGCAAAGATTGGCTTAATTGGGCCGTATTGAAATAACAGGCACATCTTACCGTCTCCCTTCGAGGCTGATAGCTCACTAGGATGTATAGCTACGAAGTTCATTGTCGTGTTGTTGGAGCACGGGTACATTACAAGCCGGCGATCGTTGCCTATCCACATCGTCATACGACCCTCTCGGTTGACGAAGTGCTTTGTGGCCTCATTCTCCAGCACCTTTTGGCGGGTAACCAAAAAGCGAAATGCGCTCTTCCCAGATCCAAACGGTCTTATATCATCTCCAGCAATTGCTCTTCTCGAGGCGGACTTTGATAATTCGGTTAGATAAGAGTGTGAGGGCAGAGGAAATTGAGCGGGATTCTTACGCTCACACCATCTGCTCCAATAACTAAGTCTGCTGAAAACGTGGAACCGTCTTCCAGTGTAACACTTCCAGTGGAAGCGTCAACGTCGGTGACGCGACAGGATGTCTTCAAGATGGCTGGTGATCCTTTACCTGGTAGCCCGATTGCTACCCTCTTCAGCTCATTGTGGAGTTGAACACGGTGACTTAGAACCCATGGCTAAATAGTGATCAGATTCCAAATCTGTGGATGAAATAACTACGACGACTTACATGCTGCCATATCTTTAACGCCTCAATGAGATCGATATCCAGTCGCAGCGTTCCGAGGTAATCATACTCAACAATCTTTCTACTTGATCAGTCATCTCCAAATGGTTGCAGGGAAACGTCAGAGATGACGCACACCGGCTAGAGGGTTCGCCCCAAAGTTCTCGGGCAAGATTCCCAGCCTTCGGAGGATGCCATGGCAGTTCGGTGCTAGGTGTAGAGCCGCACCGGTTTCCTGGGCTAGCTCGGACCTCTCGAGAACCTTGGATGGTCAGATCTTGATTTAGTATGCGGCGGGGGAAGTTCGGCTAAGATGCTAATTCTCATACTATAACTTCATGACCCTGCCCGCGCAGCCCGGCCGCTGCGGTAAGCCCACCGATACCTGCTCGACGTATGAGTGTGATGTTATCGGGAATGCCGCTCGTGGGAGGAAACAAGTATACCTGCTCCAACAATGACGACCTTCAATGCCGGTTTACCATCGCCTGTTTTGGTAGACATCCTGGAGTGTCCCGTGACGAGACTAACAGATTTTCCAAGAGGGAAGTAGAAGAGAATGGAGATGTCGACTGAGGTAACGAAGGGTAAAAGGAGAGGAGCGCCACGGAACGAGGGCACTTCAAGAAGATGTTGGTACGACTATAGTAACCACGACTATTGGTGAATATCGGCCCCATTGTGTTGCAAACCCCTCTGTCCCACAGTCGAATATAAAAGTGTAGGATTCGTAGGTTAGTGTTTTCGGATCGCTCATGGTCGGGTTTCGGCTCCACATACACAAACAATATTCCCCCACGTTCCGTCCGGTTGTGTGACATCTCACAGCCGAACACGATAATTAGCGCCGGCCAAACATGGCTAATTATCCAAGCGTGTTCTGCATTCACTTTTATTGGCATTTCCGTAGCGGAGACCCAGAAGCCATTATAAAGAGAGAGAAAAGGAGACTTTGCAAGTTATACTCCTAGATCTAGGCATTGCCCTACCAGCCGTTCTTCCTCCTTCACTGCGCGGCCGATTGTCCCTGCCGCTACGATGCCCAACGAAATCAAGGACCTCCACACCGTGGACGAAACATCTTTCCCCTATATCTTCGAGCAGAACGCCACCGTGAAAGTCAAGTCTGGAGACGGCTTAGTTCGATGCAATGTATACCGGCCGAAGGGGTCGTCATCCGTCCCCGTCCCAGTGCTGGTTACCTACGGCCCCTACGGGAAGGACATTCATTATCAGGAGTAAGTTGCCTTCGCTCGCTCCCTCTCCGATGTCCAGCTAACTGTAACCTTCTTCGCGACAGCTTCCACCCCAAGTCCTTCTCCGAGGTGAATCCACAGCATAAGTCTGCCCATTCGGCCTGGGAGACCCCTGACCCTGGATTCTGGACCTCACACGGCTATGCCGTGGTCCGTGCAGACGAGAGGGGGTTGGGCCAGTCCCCTGGCACGCTGGACACAATGTCACGGGGTACAAGTGAGGCCTTTTGCGATGTTGTTGAGTGGGCTTCGGAGCAGGCCTGGTCGACTGGAAAGGTCGGTCTGCTAGGGATAAGCTACTACGCCGGGAGCCAGTGGCGGGTAGCAGCGCGGCGCCCGAAGGGCCTTGCAGCCATCGTACCTTGGGAGGGGATGTCCGATTACTACCGCGACCGATGCCGGCATGGCGGGATATTTTCGAATGGGTTTATCCGGTTCTGGTGGGATAGGCAGGTTGTGACAAATCAGTATGGTAAGCCTGGGAGAAAGGCTAGGAACTGGGGACCAGATACGATTGAGGGTGATTTGCCGGAGGAGGAATTGTTGGGGAATAGGAACGACCAGAACGTGGACAATAAGGCGAATCGGTTCCGGGACGACGAGTACTACGCGTCGAAAGAGTACGATATGGGCGATATTGAGGTACCAGTACTTTCAGTTGGGAATTGGGGTGGCATCCTCCTCCACCTGCGGGGGAATATTGAGGGGTTTACCCATGCCGGGTCCAAGCTGAAGTACCTCCGCATGATTACTGGCCGACACGACCTTCCGTTTTATTACGAGGAAGAAGTTGAAGTGCAGCGCAGCTTCCTAGATGCTTTCCTCAAGGATGACGACAGGGTCGGATGGTCGAAAGAGGGCACCGTCCCACCCGTCAGCCTAGTCCTGCGGAAAGGGAATGTTGGCTTCAACAATGCCGAGAAAGAGAAGAGCTATACCCGGCGAGAGGAGAACGAGTGGCCAATTGCTCGAACGCAGTACACCAAGTACTTCCTTACACCTACCTTAGGCCTTACCCCCGACGAGGGCCAGTCCACCACGCAGAAGAAGCTCTCGTACCGGGCATTGGGTACAATGGAGAACCCTAAACTACTACAATTTGCAACAGCACCGTTCGAGGTAGAAACCGAGATAACGGGACATGTCACAGCACATCTGCATGTATCAGTTAGCCCAGAGCCGGCTGGGCCGACACCAAAGGATATTGATCTATTTATTACCCTTCGGCATATTGGGTTGGATGGCAAGGAGATCTTCTATACAGGCACTGCTGGAGACCCTGTACCCCTGACCAAGGGCTGGCTGAGGGTATCCCTCCGGAAGGTCAACGAAGCACACCCGAAACACCGACCATGGCTACCCTACCGGGACTATACAAGTCGAGACGTCTTGCCTGTAATACAGGGAGAGGTGTACGCAGTTGATGTGGAGGTTTGGCCCACTAATGTGGTTGTTCAGAAAGGAGGAAAGATTATATTTGAGGTGGCTTCTGGTGATACGCAGGGCTCCGGGATATTCCTTCACGACGATGCGGTAGACAGGTAAGCAGTTCGCGCAATGCACCGCACATCTGTTGGGGTTTACTTTTGCTAATACGACATTTCTCGGAATTAGGTCAACGGATGTTTTCCAGGGGATCAACCACATCCACTTTGGACCACAGTTCAAGAACTACGTTACGCTACCGATCATCCCGAATTAAATAGTCTAGACAGAACTTTAAAAAGGAAGGTTTATAGGTATCTGTGGGAGCAGTTAAACGATTCAATTTTAGACATGCAATGAGATTCTAGTCGTGAACCGCCGAGAAGTTAACTACCTTACCTACCTACCTAAGCTAATCACCTCCTGACCCCCTTTCCAACCCTAGGCCGCTGATGCCAGCGTCCTCGGCCAGCTCCCAATCGTAAACTGGCTGTTGCACATATTTGTCAGCTCCCACGTCTCTGCCTTCAGCTCTCCACAGACCCCCTCGTCCTCCTCATCACCAGCGGCGCCGGCGACAAACATGGCGGCCATGAAGTGGTCGTCGGTGGCGTGGGCCTCGCGGTAAAGCGGGTGTTTCATGAGGCGCGTCATGGCCCTGCGCAGGCCCGGCCCGCTGTTCTGCCTGATGACGTCCTCGACGCTCTGGCGGAACTCGAGGGCCCAGGGCTCAGGCGGGTGCTCCTGAGCGAAGTTGTCGCTGAACCGTAGCATCGGCAACCAGTAGTTGCGGTACAGGTTGTGGACGGCACCGCCGGAGCCGATCAGCAGGTATCCTTCCTTTCGCAGCGGCCGCAGCGCCTCGCCGACAGCCATGTGGAAGTGAGGGTCGAAGCGGGCGTTCATGGAAACCAGTACAGTGGGCGGACAGCCGTTCGGGAACATGCGGATGAGGACCAGGTATGTGTCGTGGATCCAGTCGAAGGACGGGTTGCCTGAGGCGTTGAACCCGGCGTCCGTAAGCATGGAGATGCAGCGGTCGGCGGTTTTAAGGTCCGGGTTGAGCTTGTAGTCGACATATTTGGAGGGATGGACGTAGGCGACTGGGGATTTACCCGGGTTCGGGTTTGTCGCTACCTCGATCCTGTCGCCTAGAGCATCCCAATGAGCGCCCTTACTGTGTGGTCAGCAAGTAGGCCCATCACACCGACTCGCATACCGCGCAATCTGGATATAAGAAGCCATGACTTGCTCACCATCATGATGACGCCCTTGAACTTGTGGGCTAATGCCTCATCACCCGCTTTCTTCCAGTAGTCGGCCGAGTCCGAGGGCTCGCCTAGCATCATGGTGGAACCATGTGAAAAGAAATGTACGGGACTGAGGTTCGCTAGATGTAGGAGCCGGCGACGCGTGTTAGTGTGGCCGAGAAGGCGCAATAGAGAGGAACTGGGCAGACTGGACCGGAACCACGTACTCATTGTGTTTGGCAGTACTAGTAAGTTTTTGCTGGTTTGTCTGGCTCTTTTCCTCTTCCCGGCCTCGATGTCACGACAGGTGACAGTCGCTATAGTGTTTTAACCAATTGACATGGGCACTGTCTGTGCCTTCGTTGTCGTCGGCCCATCTCCGTCGGAGCGACCACGAAGCTACGCGGTAGGTGGGGATTGGTCGGGGGATCGGGAAGGTGGGGGAGAGGTGGAGGTAGAGGACGGTGTGGGGTGCAGGGGCTTTAAGAGGTCGAGGACGGAGCACGCGGTACCGTGCAACAAGCCCCCTTCTTCCTAGTTTACGAGCCAACTCGGAACCCATGCAACAGCTCGTGTGCTACAATTAAAATGTGGCTCCTAACAGTTTGTTCTGGCCTAGCCCTGATATAATATTGAGCTGTTGTGGTCCACCACTTGTAAGCCGAAGGTACCTACGAATACTGGATGGCAAGGATGGGTAACTCCCGGTCCGGATTGCCTCTGTAGCCCCTGTAGAAGCCCCACATTTCCCCGCATTCAACCCTTGCCCCAGTTTTCAACCTGGAGCCAAGTTCGACCCGATAACGTTTTATGGGCGCTGCAACCTCCACATTCTCTTTCCTCTTCCCGATCCCAGAATGTAGGAATTCCGAGGTCAGCAAGCAGCAAACAAGCAGACTAGCGGGGCCTGCCGACCCGATCCGAATCGCGTGTTATATCCCGCTATCTGACCGAACAAGCTCCCGAGATTCAGTGAATCCGCCGACTGAAGGATGGACTCCGAGTCCGGTGCGGCTGCCGGGGTGGCTGACATTCCCCTTACTTCGCCGCGCCCACCCAGCTTCCAATGCGGCACCTGCAAACGCCAGTACAAGAGAATTGACCATCTGACCCGCCATGTACGCTCTCGTATGTCAGAGTTCTACTCTCTCGGCGTCTGCCGCTCGTGAAACCCAGTTCTAACCGGCGTAATCCGTGACAAAAGACACCCAATCCAAACCGTACCGTTGCCACTTCTGCACCAAGGCGTTTGCCAGGGCGTGAGTACCGACATAGCGTCTCGGTCACCTGACTGTATCTCCCTTGCCCTCTGCTAATACTAGAGATTCGATCTCACACTAGCGACCTTCTCAAGAGGCATATTACTATCCATAGCTCTCCCAGGGGCGGGAAGCAGCTCTCCCTATCGCCAAACACGCATGCTAGTTCTGCGCGAGTGACACAGGCGTGCCGTTCCTGCTCCTCAAACCACCTGCGATGCACTGAGCAGAAGCCCTGCCGCCGGTGCACCGAGAAGGACATCGAATGCGTCTGGGACCGTTCCGATGTGGGGAACCTCACCCCCCCGGCAACGCTCCCTGAGACCGCCGAAGAATGTGAGGAGCTGTCATCGCAAAATGACAGGTCCCTGAACACCTACGACTTCCTTCCCGATTCGTCCGAGCCCCATACGAGTGGTACACCCATTATTGGTGACTCTCGTTTATCTCAGTCTCATCCATTCCTAGCGGTTCCTGACCTCAATCTTACACCTGGCCAATGGACTCCAATGTGGCCATTGGATTTTGACTTTGACACCAGCGTTGAACTGGACGACATAGACTTGAGATTCCTAGAGGCCTACAACACCAACGTTCCCTTCGAACTCGGAGGCGGGTCCCCCGCTGCGACCGCCGGACACGGGCAACCACCCCCTCAAGGCTCCACAGACCCCTGCCGACCTGCCGCAATATGCACGGAGACCTTCCGGAAACACTGGAAATTCCGACCGAGCGCCCAGGACCACGGCAGTGCCGAAGAACACAACCTCTCTCTCCCTTCGGCGGGCTTCGACCATGCCTCTCCGGAATCGCGCATCTCGCTCGGCAGGCGCGTCTCCAGCCCTTGCCTGAGCGTTGCCGCCCGTGACAAGATCCTCACCACCGTCGTTCAAAGCTGCAGCTCCGAAAACCTGTCTCGCGCCGTCGCCTCCTTCCCCTCCGTCGAGCTGCTCGACACCCTCCTACAGTACTACCTTACATCGCCCCTCGCTCACGCGGACTCTTTCTTGCACGTCGCCACTTTCGACCCCAGTGACAAGCGGCCCGAGATCCTCGCCGCTATGGTCGCATGTGGTGCCGTCCTCACATCCGACCCAGCCCTGTCTAAGCTCGGGTTTGCCATTCAGGAGTCGTTGCGGATTGCGGTACCTCGACATGTAGGTCGGAACTTTCCACGAAAGAGGGTGCTGTAATTTTTTATTGGGTGCGTGCTAATTTCAACGAGCGCAGTGGGAGAAACAAAACGCCTTGACGAGAGACCTGGAGCTGTCACAGGCCTTCCTCCTCACACTTGAAATTGGCATGTGGAGCGGCCGCAGCCGCAAAGTTGAGATCGCCGAGAGTTTTCTCCAACCCTTGCTTACAATGCTCCGGCGAAACGGAAAACTGAGGTGGTCGGAGTATCGCAAAGTAACAATCCATGACGAAGATGTTGGCGAGCCGCTCAGGGCCAAGTGGAAAGCGTGGGTGGAGCAGGAGTCCTTCAAGAGGTTCTGTTTTAGGATTCTCCAGCATGATACCAGCTGCTCCATTGCCCTGCTCACGAACCCGCTGATATCATATGCCGAAGTTCTACTCCCCTTCCCAGATTCGGCCGATCTTTGGGCCGCTTCGACGGCGGAGGAGTGGAAGACCGCCTTGCTCTCCCGGCCCCAAAACCCCAGTTCAGAGGGCGTCTTGACCCTAGCCAGGTACCTTGACGACCCATCTATACTTGACGCGTACCAGAGTACCGTGGATATCACCGTCGTCAGCTTTGCCTTCCTGTCGTGCGCATGGAGCCTCTCTTGGGAACTCATCCAGCTCAGATCCCTACAACGCGGGGGCTCGTCGCGATGGAATGCCTTGCTCCTCGCGTCCCGCCACGACGAGCTCCTCAAACTTCTTGACAACTTCCGTATCAGCACGGACTTCTCTCACCTTACGCAGGCCTACGGTGGGGAGATTACCATGCGTCTCGAGCTCGTCCACATGCATCTGCACATGCCCTTTGAGGATCTCCAGCTCTTTGCAGGCATGGAAGGGCCCGAGCAGGCCCGCGTCGTATACCCTGCCATACTGGACTGGGCCAGGAGCGAAGCCGCCCGCAAGGCTGTCTGGCATGGAGGACAGATTGTCCAGGCGGCGAGACTGCTTCCCAAAGGCTCGATCTGGGGTCCCGCGGCCATCGCGGTGTATCACGCCAGCCTGGCTTTCTGGGTTTTTGGGTTGCTGTCTGGCGACGGGGCTAGGGCTCAGGATACGTGGGCCCCCGGGAGATTGCCCTCTCAACCGCCAGTGTACTTGGATTCGTCGGCGGGGATCGCGCTACAGAGGTTCACGCAGCTCGGAAGCGGGAAACCATGCATTCGTGGATGTCCTAGCCCGACTGACGGCATGCTACACGGGGACCATGTTCCCGTCGCTTACCTGTCGCAGCCGGATACAGTGATGGCAGCCGTAATCAGTGTCATGGTGCAAAACCATGAGGGAATGGCGCGCCCGCACCTAGTTGATAACTTCATACAACTGATGAAGGGGCTACAAAAGGCGTCTACGAAGACAGTAGTAGAATAAGTAGCCATTTCATATCCGCCCAATCAGCAGCTCAAAACGGCCGGGCGGGGATCAAACGTCCAACACACTCCCCCCATCCAACCCCCGAGCCCTCATCTCCCGCAAAAGCCGTCATCCTCACCACGTCCCCATCCTCCAGAAACCCCCTCGTCGATCCGTCACTCATACTCACCGGTTCTATCCCACCCTCCGTGACCTCGAGGAGACAGCCGCTCTCCCCTTTCCCAGTTCCGCTAACTGTCCCTGTCGCCAAGATATCCCCCGTGCGCATCGCGCTTCCCGCGCTGGCGATATGCGCCGCCATCTGCCGTGCAGTCCAGTACATGGAGGAGATGAGGTCGCATACGCCAATGACGGTGGTGGACGATGATGTAAGGACCTCAACCTGCATCCGGACGGAGTAGTTCCTCTCGTCTGGGTCCTGGAGGTGTGTGGGGATGGGGACGACGCGTGCGGGGACACCGGGGACCTTAAAGGGCTCGAGGGCGTCGACAGTTACTATCCAGGGAGAGATTGTTGTCCCGGAGCTTTTGCCTAGGGCGGGGCCTAGCGGGAGCATCTCGAAGGATTGGATGTCGCGCGCTGGAGGGGTGGCCGGAGAGTTAGGAAAGTCTTGTAACAGAACAAGGAACGTATAAGAGGTACTTAGCGGGTGACATACCGCTCCAGTCATTTAGCACGACAAATCCAAAAATATAATCATCTGCTTCAGCAGCCTTCAGTCTCTGGCGCATGGGTAGCGGCTTCCCGACAATGGCGGCAAACTCGAGCTCGTAGTCCATCTGTTTGGACGGGCCGAACACCACTGGGGTTCCTGGTTTGCTCTTGTCCCTGTATTGGCCCATAGGCCGCTCAATCTCAGTGCCGGACACGACGATAGAGCCTGCGCGTCCCTGATACACCGTGGGAAAGTTGAAGAAGGCCGGTGGAGGCTTGTCAGACTTGATGACGATGCGTCCGGCGTTCTTAACGTGTTCAAGACTGCATGAGAAGTCTGGAGACGGAGGTCAGAGATTGGTGGTCCTTATGAAGGGGCTAAGCAGACCAGAGACAGATCCTATACTAAGCTTTTATAGTATCTTACCTGCAAAATCACTTATTTGGACGGGCAGGTGCATGGTCACCGTAGATATATCCTCCACGCTACCTTTCGGGAATCCCTTGATGCCGTCCGCTTGGAAGACTCCCTGGATCAATCCCCGGACACCGTTGTGGATGGTCTTGGGGAGTGCTGCGAAGTCATTCAGGGTCTGTCGAGTAAATATGGCATCTGGAAGCCCCTCTATAGTGGAGAAGATCCCTCCCGCCGATAGGTCGTCGAGGTACAACACGAAATTGCCCAGACGAGTAACTGCCTGGGGTTTCTGGTGTGTCGCTGATGATGCGATGCCGAAAGGTACATTGCGGTCCGAGAAATGGTTTGCGTAGTTTGGAGACGTCATTGTGCTTTTTCATGATCACTTGACTAGTACCCAGAGAAAGAGCTGCCGGGTACGGTGTACGGTGGTGACTTTGTAGGGAAGGCGTGGACCGGGGCGTAGGTGCGTTTTACTAAGTCCTTGAGGGTACTACCCTGGAGGCCATTAGTATTGATACTAAATGCCAATCACCCCCTTGCATGATTCCAGTATTTTCGAAACCTGGGGCGTGGA
>Ga0164242_10001992_pt1 | contig 23839 bp, 17 predicted proteins | sample OricomgcompostMG_FD_108783 | JGI IMG/M metagenome (GOLD analysis project Ga0164242, IMG submission 108783) | Miracle-Growth compost microbial communities from Emeryville, California, USA - Original compost - Miracle growth compost (MG) ...
GTCCACCTCGATCCCCTTGTGCTCGGCCACCAGGTCGATGGCGTAGTGCAGCGCCGAGAGCATGCCCAGCCCGAGCAGGTCGAACTTCACCAAACCGATTGCCGCGCAGTCGTCTTTGTCCCACTGCAGCACGCTGCGATTCTCCATCCGGGCCCACTCCACCGGGCACACGTCGGCGATCGGGCGGTCGCAGATCACCATGCCGCCCGAATGAATGCCCAGGTGTCGCGGCAGGTTGCGGACCTGGTTGGCCAGATCGATCACCTGCGGCGGGATGCCTTCCACGTCCGGGGAATCCGCCAGCCCGCTCCAGCTGCTGATCTGCTTGCTCCACGCGTCCTGCTGGCCCTGCGAGAAGCCCAGCGCGCGGGCCATGTCGCGCACCGCGATCTTTCCCCGGTAGGTGATGACGTTGGCGACCTGGGCGGCGTAGTCGCGGCCGTAGCGGTCGTAGACGTACTGGATCACCTTTTCGCGCTGGTCGGATTCGATGTCCATGTCGATGTCGGGCGGCCCGTCGCGGGCCGGCGACAGGAAACGCTCGAACAGCAGCTCGTTGGCCACCGGGTCCACCGCGGTGACGCCCAGGGCGTAGCAGACCGCGGAGTTGGCCGCCGATCCCCGGCCCTGGCACAGGATGTTGTTCTCCCGGCAGAACCGGGCGATGTCGTGCACCACCAGGAAATAGCCCGGAAACTGCAGTTGCGCAATGACTTTCAGCTCATGCTCGATCTGGGCGTAGGCCCGCGGCGCGTGCTCGGGTGACCCGTAGCGGTCGCGCGCCCCGGTCATGGTCAACTGCCGCAGCCAGCTGTCCTCGGTGTGCCCGTCGGGCACGTCGAACGGCGGCAGCTGCGGCGCGATCAGCGCCAGCTCGAACGCGCACTGCTCGCCCAGCTCGGCGGCGGCGGTCACCGCCTCGGGGCGCCAAGCGAACAGCCGGGCCATCTCCTCGCCGGAGCGCAGGTGCGAACCGCCCAGCGGGGCCAGCCATCCGGCGGCCGAATCCAACGACTCCCGGGCCCGGATGGCGCCCACCGCCATGGCCAGCCGGCGCCGCGACGGCCCGGCGAAATGCGCGGCGGTGGTGGCGACGACGCCGACCCCGAAGCGCGGGGCCAGCGCGGCCAGCGCCGCGTTGCGTTCGTCGTCGAGCGGCTGGCCGTGCCGGGTCAGCTCGATGCTGACCCGCGCCGCGCCGAACCGGTCCACCAGATCGGCCAGCGCCCGCGCCGCCTCGTCCGGCCCGCCCTCGGAAAGCGCTTGGCGGACATGGCCTTTGCGGCAACCGGTCAGGATGTGCCAGTGCCCGCCGGCGGCCTCGGTCAGCGCGTCGAGATCGTAGCGGGGCTTGCCCTTCTCGCCGCCGGCCAGATGCGCCGCGGCCAGCTGCCGCGACAGCCGCCGGTACCCCTCGGGGCCGCGGGCCAGCACCAGCAGGTGCGGGCCGGGCGGGTCGGGCGCCTCGGTGCGCGCACTGGGGCCCAAAGACAGTTCGGCGCCGAACACGGTGCGCACGTCGAGTTCGGCCGCCGCCTCGGCGAACCGCACCGCCCCGTACAACCCGTCGTGGTCGGTGAGCGCCAGGGCGCGCAGGTCCAGCCGGGCGGCCTCCTCGACCATCTCCTCGGGCGTGCTCGCCCCGTCCAGGAAGCTGAACGCGGAATGCGCGTGCAATTCGGCATAGGGAACCGACGAACGGGCCGCCCGGCCCTCGTCCGGCGGCCGGTACGTCGCGCGCCCGCGCGACAGCGGTCCGTCTGGTTCCGGGGCCGGCGACTCGCCGGCGCGGCGCGGCTTGCTGTCGAGCACCCGCTCCATCTCCGCCCAACTCGGCGGCCCGTTGAACCAGCCCACAGACCCGAGTATATCGAACTGATGTTCGATTTAATCGCGGCCCGGTACAACCGTTGTTAAACCGATCTTCAACTCCTAAACAAGGTCTTAACGCTGCGGGGGTTACCGCGGGCGGGGCACTGGACGAATACTGGTACGGGTTCAAAAAAGCGGACACGGGCGGGACCGAGCATGGCGCAGACACTCGATACGGCGTTCCTCAAGGCCCACGATCCGGATCAGCACGCCAGCCTGGCGATCGGGGCGGTCGCCATCGTCGACGGCACCGTGCCCGACCCCGCGCAACTGGAACACCTTGTGGCAGAACGCATCCTGCCGATCGCGCGGTGCACGCAGCTGCTGCGGGCGCACCCGCTGAACCGGGAGTGGGTGGACTGCCCGGACTTCGATCTGGCCCGGCACCTGCGCCGGGTGGCGATCGCGGGCACCGGCGACGAGGCAGAGCTGTCGCGGGTGATCGGCCAGGCGCTGCGCCGGCCGCTGGACCCGGGTCGCCCGCCGTGGGAATGCTGGGTGATCGAGGGCTTGTGCGGCAACCGGTGGGCGATGTTGATGAAGACCCATCACGGCCTGCTGGACGGCAACCCGGCCGCCCGCCTGATCACCCGGCTCTGCGACGACGCCGACGCCGACATGTTCGCCAATAGCGTTGCAACACAACCAGTTTCATCCTCGACCGGCTGGCTCGACGCGCTGAGCCGGGTGTCGTCGCTGACCGGTGGGCTGCTCGGGGCGCTCCGGCTCGCCGGGCGGGCCGAGGCGGTGGCGCCGGTGCGCCGCTACGCCACGGTGCGGGTGCCGATCGCCGACGTCGACCGGGTCTGCCGCAAATTCGGTGTCAGCGCCAACGACGTCGCGCTGGCCGCCGTCACCGAGGGATTCCGCACGGTGCTGCTCGACCGCGGCGAGCAACCGCGGGCCGACTCGCTGCGCACCCTGGTCCCGCTGCCGGTCCGCTCGGCAGTGCTCTCGCACCTGCCCGTCGAACACGACGACCCGGTGCGCCGGCTGCAGACCGTGCACGCCCGGTGCAACCCCGCCGCCGGGACGCAGCCGGCCGGCATCGTCGAATCGGCGCTCGGACTGCTCCCGAACATGGTGCGCGGCAACCTGATCCAGCTGCTGTCCCGGCTGCCGCAGCGTGCCGTCGTCACGCTGGCCACCAACGTGCCCGGGCCGCGCCGACGGCTGCGGGTGATGGGCCAGACGCTGGAGCGGCTGCTGCCGGTCCCCCCGACGGCCACCCAGCTGCACACCGGGGTCGCGGTGCTCAGCTACGGCGACGAACTGGTTTTCGGCATCACCGCCGGGCCGGGCGACGGGTTCGACGTCACGCGGCTGGCCGCCGCCGTCGAGCTGGGCATGGCGCGGCTGGCGGCCCTCGGCGACGATTCCGTGCTGCTGTTCGCCGACCGGCGGCGCCGCCGCGCGGCCCGCCCGCCGCTGGGCCGGGTGCCGCCCGCGCACCCATCGGCGCCCGGACACGCACGTCACTGACCGGCTCGGGGCGCGACCGTGCCGCCGTGAGAAGGTTTTCCTCATGGGCGAATCGGGGCCGGTGGTGATCGACCCGCGCCGCCACGACGCGGTGCTGTTCGGGGTCGGCGACGCGCTGGGCTCGGCACTGACGAGCCAACTGGGACAGATCGGGGTGGGCACCGCGGCGATCGCGGCGGACGAACCGGCGGCGGCGGCCGACCGGCTGCGGGTCCGCCCGGGCCGCTGCGTGGTGGTGGCCGGCGACCCCGCGGCCGTCGAGGCGGCCCGCGCCGCCGGGTTCGCGTTGGTGATCGGGCTGGCGCCCGACGGGCGCGACGGCGACGGGCTGCGCGCGGCCGGGGCCGACGCGGTGATCGCCGAGCTGGAACAGATCACCGTGCGCACCGGCGACCGCCGGATGTCTCAGCTGCCGGATGCCTCCCAGGCCCTGACCGGCGGCGCCGACGGGCTGGCCGGTCGGCACCCGGCGGTGTTCTTCGACTTCGACGGCACGCTGTCGGACATCGTCGACGATCCCGACGCGGCCCGCCCGGTGGCCGGGGCCACCGCGGCGCTGACCCGGCTGGCCGCGCGTTGCCCGGTCGCGGTGCTGTCCGGGCGCGATCTAGCCGACGTGACGAAACGCGTTGGGGTGCCGGGGATCTGGTATGCGGGAAGCCACGGCTTCGAGCTGACCGCACCCGACGGCAGCCACCACCAGAACGACGACGCCGCCGCGGCCATCCCGGTGCTGGCGCAAGCGGCCGGGCGGCTGAGCGACGAACTCGGCACGATCCCGGGTGTTGTGGTGGAGCACAAGCGATTCGGCGTCGCGGTGCACTACCGCAACGCGGCACGCGACCGCGTCGGCGAGGTGGCGGCGGCGGTGCGCGCCGCAGGCCGGCACGACGCGCTGCGGGTGACCACCGGCCGCGAGGTCATCGAGCTGCGCCCGGACCTGGACTGGGACAAGGGCAAGACGCTGCACTGGGTGATCGAGCACCTGCGCCGGTCCGGGTCGGGTGCGCTGACGCCGGTCTACCTCGGCGACGACATCACCGACGAGGACGCGTTCGACGCGGTGCGCGGCGGGCCCGTCCAGGGCGTGCCAATCCTGGTGCGGCACAACGACGACGGCGACCGCGCCACCGCGGCCCTGTTCGCGCTGGACAGTCCCGCGCGGGCCGCCGAGTTCACCGAGCGGCTGGCCGATCAGCTCGAACGCGGCGAGGGTTAGGCGTACTCCACCGCGCCGTCGTCGAGCACCACCCGGGTGTTGGAGCCGTCCGGGTTCGACGCCTCGGTGCGGAACACCGCCTTGCCCGGCTCGGTGCGCCAGATCAGCGTGGTCAGCGTCTCGCCGGGGAACACCGGCGAGGTGAACCGCGACGCGATCGAGGTGATGTTGGCCGCGACGCCGCCGCCGAGCTCGGCCACCAGCGCCCGCCCGGACACCCCGTAGGTGCACAGCCCGTGCAGGATCGGTTTGGGGAAGCCGGCCAGTTCCCGGGCGAACCACGGGTCGCTGTGCAGCGGGTTGCGGTCCCCGGAGAGCCGGTAGATCAGCGCCTGGTCCTCCCGGGTGGGCAGTGCGATCCGCGCGTCGGGCTCGCGGTCGGGGAATTCCGGCGCGATCGGCCGCTGCCCGGGCATCCCGCCGAACCCGCCCTCGCCCCGGATGACCAGGGTGGTCAGCGTCTCGGCGATCAGCTGCCCGGAGTCCGGCTCGGTGCCGCGGCCGCGCAACACCAGGATCGCGTTCTTGCCCTCGCCCTTGTCCTGGATGTCGGCGACCTCCGAGACCACCGAGAGCTTGCCCGCCGGCGGCAGCGGCGCGTGCAGCCGGATGCTCTGCGAGCCGTGTAACAGCATGGCCCAGTTGAACTTTCCGACCAGCCCGGCCGCGCCGAAGGCCGGGCAGCAGATCACCGCGTAGGTGGGCAGCACCTGCTGGTCGATGCCGTGGCTGTTCTCGGTGGTGAAGGCCAGGTCGTCGACCCCGGCGCCGACACCGAGCGCATAAAGCAGGGTGTCCCGGTCGGTCCATTCGAACAGCAGGGGTTCGGTCACCGCGCCGACGGCACTCGGGTCAATCGCCATGGGAGTCTCCTTTTCGCGGATTCGAGAGCTTTTCTCCCGCTAACCATCGCAAACCCTTCCCAGCGGAGCCGTCGGCAGGGCAGGCTATCTCTCATGCCCACGCGCAGCATGATCCGGAAGGTCTCGGTGGCGCTGGCCGCGCTCATCGCGACGGTGACCGTCGCCGCCTGCGGCGGCTCACCGCAGGCCCGGTCCATCACGGTGACCTTCGTCCGGCACGCCCAGTCCGAGGCCAACGCCAGCGGCACCATCGACACCGAGGTGCCCGGGCCGGGTCTGTCCCCGGAGGGCAAGGGGCAGGCCGAACAGGTCGCCCACCAACTCGGCCGCAAGGACTACGACAGCGTCTACGCCTCCACCATGACCCGGGCCCAGCAAACCGCGGCCCCGCTGGCCGCCGAGCTCGGCAAGCAGGTCGAGGTGCTGCCCGGCATCCAGGAGATCAACGCCGGCTGGTACAACGGCAAACCCGAGTCGATGGCGAAGTCGACCTACCTGGTGGCGCCGGCGAACTGGCTCAAGGGCGACGTCTCCGACAGCATCCCCGGCTCGATCAGCGGCAAGGAGTTCAACGACCAGTTCACCGCGGCCGTCAACAAGATCTACAACAGCGGACACCGCAACCCGGTGGTGTTCTCGCATGCGAACTCGATCATGGTGTGGACGCTGATGAACACCCGCAACGCCAAGGACAGCCTGATGAACACCCATCCGCTGCCCAACACCGGCCGGGTGGTGATCAACGGCAACCCGATCACCGGCTGGACGCTGGTGGATTGGGACGGGATCCGCGACTTCCGCAGCTAGCCCCCGGCCGCCCCGAAGCTCGCCGCCCAAGCTCGCTCCCCAAACTCGGCGGTTGACGTGCGCGGCCGGCACCGCCACGATGTCTTCATGCGGTATGTCGTTACCGGCGGTACCGGGTTTATTGGTCGCCGCGTCGTCACTCGTCTTCTGCAAACCCGGCCCGACGCGCAGGTGTGGGTGCTGGTCCGCCGGCAGTCGCTGGGCCGCTTCGAACGGCTCTCGGCGCAGGGCGACACCCCCTGGGGCGACCGGGTGAAACCGCTGGTCGGAGAGCTGCCGGCGCTGGAGCTGAGCGACGAGACCCTGGCCGAGCTGGGACACGTCGACCACCTGGTGCACTGCGCGGCGATCTACGACATCACCGCCGGGGAGGCCGAGCAGCGGGCCGCCAACGTGGACGGCACCCGCGCCGTGATCGAGCTGGCGCAACGGCTCGGCGCCACCCTGCACCACGTGTCGTCCATCGCGGTGGCCGGTGACTTCCCCGGCGAGTACACCGAGGACGACTTCGACGTGGGCCAGCAACTGCCCACGCCGTATCACCAGACCAAGTTCGAGGCCGAGCTGCTGGTGCGCTCGGCGCCCGGCCTGCGTCATCGCATCTACCGCCCGGCGGTGGTGGTGGGCGACTCGCGCACCGGCGAGATGGACAAGGTGGACGGGCCGTACTACTTCTTCGGCGTACTGGCCAAGCTGGCGGTGCTGCCCAGGTTCACCCCGATGCTGCTCCCCGACACCGGGCGCACCAACATCGTGCCGGTCGACTACGTCGCCGACGCGCTGGTCGCGCTGATGCACGCCGACGGCCTGGACGGGCAGACCTTCCCCCTCACCGCCGAGAAGACCATCGGCCTGCGCGGCATCTACCGGGGCGTGGCCAAGGCGGCCGGGCTGCCGCCGCTGCGCGGGTCGCTGCCCGGCGCGGTGGCCGCCCCGGTGCTCAAGGTGCGCGGCCGCGCCCGGGTGGTGCGCGACATGGCGGCCACCCAGCTCGGCATCCCCGCGCAGGTGTTCGACCTGGTCGACCTGGCCCCCACCTTCGTCAGCGAGAAGACGCGAAATGCGTTGGCGGGCACCGGAATCGAAGTTCCCGAGTTCGCCGGCTACGCGCCCAGGCTGTGGCGGTACTGGGCCGAGCACCTCGACCCCGACCGGGCGCGCCGCGACGATCCGCGGGGACCGCTGTACGGCCGGCACGTCATCGTCACCGGCGCCTCCAGCGGCATCGGCCGGGCGTCGGCCATCGCGATCGCGCAGCGGGGCGCCACCGTGTTCGCGCTCGCCCGCAACGGCGCCGCACTGGACGCGCTGGTCGACGAGATCCGCGCCAATGGCGGTGCGGCCCATGCCTTTACCTGTGACGTCACCGATTCCGCGTCGGTGGAACACACCGTCAAGGACATCCTGGGCCGGTTCGACCACGTCGATTACCTGGTGAACAACGCCGGCCGGTCGATCCGCCGCTCGGTGGTCAACTCGACCGATCGGCTGCACGACTACGAACGGGTGATGGCCGTCAACTACTTCGGCGCGGTGCGGATGGTGCTGGCGCTGCTGCCGCATTGGCGGGAGCGGCGATTCGGTCACGTCGTCAACGTGTCCAGCGCCGGTGTGCAGGCACGCAACCCCAAGTACAGCTCCTATCTGCCGACCAAGGCGGCCCTGGACGCGTTCGCCGACGTGGTCGGCTCGGAGGTGCTGTCCGACCACATCACCTTCACCAACATCCACATGCCGCTGGTGCGCACCCCGATGATCGTGCCGTCGCACCGGCTCAACCCGGTGCGGGCGATCAGCCCGGAGCGCGCAGCGGCGATGGTGGTGCGCGGGCTGGTGGAAAAGCCGGCCCGCATCGACACCCCGCTGGGCACCCTGGCCGAGGCCGGAAATTACTTCGCGCCCAGGACTTCTCGGCGGGTCCTGCACCAGCTCTACCTCGGCTACCCGGACTCGGCCGCGGCGCGCGGGGTGGCCACCGAACCCCGGCCGGCGGAACGCATCGAACGCACTGCACCCCGCAAGCCGCGCCGGCCCGTCCGCGCCGTCACGCGCGGCTTGCGCACACCGCGCCCGGTCAGGCGGCTGGTGCGCCTGGTCCCCGGCGTGCACTGGTGATCCGCGCACACGTTTACCCGGGCGCGATCGCGGTACTACGGCGCGATGGTAGGCAGTGCCGGCCGGACTGACATCGATCCCGTGGGAGTGGCCGCCGAACTGGTGGCCGCGACGGGCGCGGCGGTGCTGCCCGCGCTGAGTGTGACGCGCAGCCTGGGTGTGGGCCGCGAGGAGTGGACGCGGTTCGCCCGGCACTGGGACCGGCTGGCGCCCGACCCGTATGCGGCCGAACTGGGTGTCACCCGGCTGCGCCGGTACGGCCGGTACCTGCTGCGCGACGGCGTGCTGCACCCGATGGCCCACCGGGCCTTCGCGCAGCCCGACGACTACAATCCGCTCTATGTCGGCCAGGACCGCGACTTCGCGCCGCTGACCGACGAGTTCGCCCGGGACCCATTGCTGCACAAGGTGATACGGCTGCTGTCCCGGATCGCCGCCGCCCTCGACGAGGTCGGCGAGTGGAACGTCCAGGTGCACCCGTTCCGCATCCGGTCGGCGCCGCAGGAGTGCGGCACCGGCGGACAACCGACGCCCGAGGGCCGGCACCGCGACGGTGTCACCCTGGTCAGCTCGCTGTTGGTGGCCCGGCGCAACGCCATCGGCGGCGAGAGCGCGGTGTACGAGGCCGACGGCCGGCGGCTGCTGGCGGCGACGCTGGCCGAGCCGGGCACCCTGCTGGTCAGCGACGACCGCCGCACCCTGCACCAGGTGTCGCCGATCCGACGCCCGAGGGCCGGCGGCCCGGCCCGCCGGGACGTCCTGGTGATCACCTTCGCGTCCGGCCGGCCCTGATCGTCGCGGTATCGTGGCCGCGGTGACTCCAGTTTTCGTCGATGTCGACACCGGCGTGGATGATGCGCTGGCGCTGATGTACCTGTTCGCCAGCCCGGACGCCGACGTGGTCGGCATCGCATCGACCGGCGGAAACGTTGCGGTGGAGCAGGTTTGCGAAAACAACCTGGGCCTGCTGCAGCTGTGCGGGCTGACCGGCATCCCGGTGTCCAAGGGGTCCGGGCAGACCCTGACCGGCCCGATGCGGCTGCCGTCAAAAGTCCACGGCCCCAGGGGATTGGGCTATGCCGAGCTGCCGCCCAGCGACCACCGGGTCACCGACCACGACTCGGCGAGCGCCTGGGTGCGCGCCGCGCACGCCCACCCCGGGGAGCTGATCGGGGTGGCGACCGGGCCGCTGACCAACCTGGCGCTGGCGCTGCGGGCCGAGCCCGCGCTGCCGACCCTGCTGCGCCGGCTGGTGATCATGGGCGGCTCCTACGACCATCGGGGCAACACCACCGCGGTGGCGGAATGGAACATCAGCGTGGACCCCGAGGCCGCGGCCGAGGTGCTGGCCGGCTGGGGTGGCGCCGACGTCGTGCGGGAGCGGCTGCCGATCCTGTGCGGGCTGGACCTGACCCGCAAGGTGGCGATGACGCCGGATCACCTGACGCGGCTGGCCACCGCCGCGGACTCCGGCACCCGCCCGCTGAGCGCCGACGACGAACCCGGAACCCGGTCGGCGGCCGCCAACCCGCTGATCCGGGTGATCGAGGACGCGATGCGGTTCTACCTGGAGGCCTATCACGACCTCGGCCACGGCTATCAGGCGCACATGCACGACCCGTTGGCCGCCGCCGTCGCGCTGGACCCCACGCTGGTGGCCACCCGTCCGGCGACGGTGGAGATCGAGCTGACCGGCACCCTGACCCGCGCCATGACGGTCACCGACTGGTCGGGTCGTCGAGAACCCAACGCGCTCATCGGGATTGATGTGGACTCGGCGGCATTCTTCGACCGGTTCATCGAACGGGTGGGGCCGTTCGCCCGCCGGGTGGGCGGCGGCCGGTGACGACGGTATCCGCGAAACGAAGGCGGGCCGTCACACGAAAATCGGCGGTTGCCGGTCACCTGCGCCGGTGACGTCGGCGGATTGTGTTTTCATGAAGATGGACGAGTGGGGGCGCGACGTCACGCGTGGACGGCTCCCGTCAAGTGAAAGGTATCGAGTGTCATGACGGAGCTGGTTACCGGGGAAACGCTGCCGAACGTGGTCGTCACTGGCATCGCCATGACGACCGCGCTGGCAACCGACGCCGATACCACCTGGAAGCTGTTGCTGGACAGTCAAAGTGGTATCCGCAAGCTCGAGGATTCCTTTGTCGAGGAGTTCGACCTGCCGGTGCGCATCGGCGGACATCTGTTGGAGGATTTCGACGACGGGCTGACCCGGGCCGAGCGGCACCGGATGGGCTACCTGCAGATGATGTCGACGGTGCTGGGCCGGCGGGTCTGGGAGAACGCCGGCTCGCCCGAAGTTGACAGTAACCGGCTCATGGTGTCCATCGGCACCGGCTTGGGCTCGGCGGAGCAGATCGTGTTCAGCTACGACGACCTGCGTGCGCGGGGCATGAAGGGGGTCTCGCCGCTGGCGGTGTCGAAGTACATGCCCGACGGCGCGGCCGTCGCGGTGGGCCTGGAACGGCACGCCAAGGCCGGCGTCATCACGCCGGTGTCGGCGTGCGCGTCGGGCTCCGAGGGCATCGCCCAGGCGTGGCGCAACATCGTCTTCGGCGAGGCCGACATCGCGATCTGCGGCGGCGTGGAGGTCCGCATCGAGGCGGTGGCGATCGCGGCGTTCGCCCAGATGCGCATCGTGATGTCGACCAAGAACGACGACCCCGTCGGCGCCTGTCGCCCGTTCGACCGGGACCGCACCGGCTTCGTGTTCGGCGAGGCCGGCGCGCTGATGGTGATCGAAACCGAGGAACACGCCAAGGCCCGCGGGGCCAACATCCTGGCCCGCATCATGGGGGCCAGCATCACCTCCGACGGCTACCACATGGTCGCCCCGGACCCCAACGGCGAACGCGCCGGGCACGCCATGAGCCGCGCCATCCAGCTGGCCGGGCTGACCCCGAAAGACATCACCCACGTCAATGCGCACGCCACCGGCACCTCGGTGGGCGACGTGGCCGAGGGCAAGGCCATCAACAACGCGCTGGGCCCGCACGGCGGCAACGCCGCCGTCTACGCCCCCAAGGCCGCGCTCGGCCACTCGGTCGGCGCGGTCGGCGCGGTGGAGTCCATCCTGACCGTGCTGGCCCTGCGCGACCAGGTCGTCCCGCCCACCCTGAACCTGGAAAACCTCGACCCCGAAATCGATTTGGACGTGGTGGCGGGCAAACCGCGACCGGGCAACTACCAGTACGCGATCAACAACTCGTTCGGCTTCGGCGGCCACAACGTCGCCATCGCCTTCGGACGGTACTGAAACCACCGTCGCGCCGGCCCTCGTTTGGTGATCCGAGCAGAGGGTAAAGCAGCGACTATGGCCTTCGCCGAGTATCAGAACGAGCTCTACGACCAGTCGTTGCACGGCAACCAGCCGCAGTATCCGATCAGATTCGAGGAGCTGGAGGCCAAGGCGTCGGCGGCGATGACCCCGAAGGTGCTGGGGTATGTCGCCGGCGGCGCCGGCGACGAGCACACCCAGCGGGCCAACTGCGAGGCGTTCAAGCGGTGGGGCTTGTACCCGCGGATGGGGATCGCCCCCGAACAGCGCGACATGTCCGTCGAGCTGTTCGGCACCCGGTTCCCGTCACCGATATTCATGGCGCCCATCGGCGTGATCGGGGTATGCGACCCCGACGGCCACGGCGACCTGGCCTGCGTTCGGGCCTCGATCCGCACCGGCGTCCCGTTCTTCGTCGGCACGCTGTCGGCCGATCCGATGGAGGACCTGGCCGACGAATTGGGCGACACCCCAGCGTTTTTCCAGCTCTACACCCCGCCGGACCGCAAGATGGCCGCCAGCCTGGTGCACCGGGCCGAGGCGGCCGGCTTCAAGGGCATCGCCGTCACCCTGGACACCTGGGTGACCGGCTGGCGGCCCCGCGACCTGAGCGGCGGGAACTACCCCCAGGTGCCCAGCGGGTGCCTGGCCAACTACACCAGCGATCCGGTTTTTCGCGCCGGCTTGAGCCGCGGCGAAGACCCCACCGAGGCGGCGGTGCGCAAGCTGCCGATCTTCGGCGGGCCGTTCCGGTGGGAGGACCTGGAATGGCTGCGGTCGCGGACCAGCCTGCCGCTGATGGCCAAGGGCATCTGCCACCCCGACGACGTGCGCCGCGCCAAAGACATTGGGGTGGATGCCATTTACTGCTCCAACCACGGCGGCCGGCAAGCCAACGGCGGGTTGCCCTGCCTGGACTGCCTGCCCGGGGTGGTCGAGGCGGCTGACGGGTTGCCGGTGCTGTTCGACTCGGGTGTGCGCAGCGGGGCCGACATCGTCAAGGCGCTGGCGCTGGGGGCGACCGCGGTCGGCATCGGCCGCCCCTACGCCTACGGGCTGGCGCTCGGGGGCGTCGACGGCATCGTGCACGTGCTGCGCTCGCTGCTGGCCGAGGCCGACCTGATCATGGCCGTCGACGGCTACCCCTCGCTGAAGGACCTGACGCCGGACGCGCTTCGCCGCGTCGAACATGTTGCACCACAACGTTATTCGTAGCTTCCCTCCAAATACCACCTCCTTTGCCGGTAGCACAGCAGCAGCGCGCGTTCGCTTTCCAGCAGAACCTGCGCGCGGGCGGTACGGCCCCCACCCTGACCCCGGTCGTCCCACCACCGCTCGTCGACCGGCCAGGGCCCGCCCCACCAGCACAGCCGCTCGCCCCGGCCGTGGACGACCAGGCGCGCAGGGTCGGCGGAGAACAGCCCCCGACTGCTGACACGTATCGGATTGTTTTGGGCGTCAAGCAATTCCACCGGATCGTCGAGCAACACCGCCGGTGACGGCTCGGGCAGCCGGCCGGGCCACGGCAGGTCGGGATCGGCCTGCGGCACCGGCTCGTCGCCGAGCGGGATCAAGGTGATGCGCTCGGCCGGGCCGCGGCCACCGGAGCGCACCGGCACCTGCACCGCCTCCGGGCCGAGCAAGCCCTGCACCCGCACCAGCGCCCGGCGGGCCCGCAGCCGGTCCTCCTCCCCCAGGCCGCCCCAGAGCGGCAACTGCAGCGCCTCGGCGGAGACCACCTCCACCGCCCGCAGCCGCAACAGCGTCACCGGGGCGGTGGGACGATCGCGCGCGGTGCGGTTGCTCAACCAGCCGTCCAGTTGCCAGCGCACCCGGTCGGCGGTGGCGTCCTCGGTCAACGGCTCGGCGCACCGCCACACCCGGTGGCGTTCTTCGCCGCTCCCGGTGACGGCGTGAATGGCCAGCCGGGTGCAGCCCACACCGGCGGCCATCAGCGCCTGATGCAGCGTGCCGGCCAGCGAGCGCCCGGCGAACGCCGCGGCGTCCACCCGGTCGATCGGCGGGTCGCAGTCCAGCACGGCCTCGAGCTCGGCCGGGGGTTCCCGCCCGGAGGGCGGCCGTTCGGGTTCGCCGCGGGCCAGCCGGTGCGCGGCCACCCCGTCGGCGCCGAACCGGGACGCCACGTCGCCGCGGGCCAGTGCGGCGAACTGCCCGATGGTGCGAATTCCCATCCGCCACAACAGGTCCGTCAGCTCTTCGCGGCCGGGGCCGGACAGGCTCGGCTCGGTGGCGAGTTGGCGGACGGACAGCACCGACAGGAACTTCGCGTCGCCTCCCGGCTCCACGATCCGGCCCGCCCGCGCCGCCAGGACCGCGGTAGACAACCGGTCGGCGATCCCGACCTGGCACTCGGCGCCGGCCACCGAGCTCACGGCCACCGCGTCGACCAGCCGCTCGGCCGCGGCCTCCTCGGACCCGAAGTAGCGGGCCGCCCCGCGCACCGGCAGCACCAGCAGCCCGGGCCGCAGCACCTCGGCGCGAGGCACCAGGTCGTCCACCGCCGCGATCACCGCTTCGAAGAAGCGGGCGTCGCGGTCCGCGTCGGCGGTGCTGACATGCAGTTGCGGGCACCGGGCCGCCGCCTCCCGGCGGCGCAGGCCCCGCCGCACCCCGGCCGCGCGGGCGGCCGACGAGCAGGCGATCACCCGGTTGGCCAACGTGACCGCGACCGGGGCGGTGGCGGGCAGCTCCGCGGCGGCCGCCGCCGCCACCGCGGGCCAGTCCATGCACCAGATCGCCAAAACCCTTGAACCAGAAGGGGTTACCACCGGAATTCACCCCGCCCGCGCCTGGGCCGCCACCCGCCGTCCCGCGCACATCCCGCTGACCTGCAGCCGCACCCCGCTGATGCGCCCGAACCCCGGGGCGGTTTTTCCCCACTGGGCCGGTGTGACCTCATAGCCACAGACCCGGGCCGCGAGCCGCGTCGGCGCGCCCTGCCAATCGCCGCCGGTGACCAGCAGGGTGCAGCCCTTGCTGCGGGCCCGCGCCACCACCGCCCGGGCCCGGGTCGGCGGCACCCGGCGCCCGCCCAGCCCGAGAACCACCAGATCCATGCCGTCGACCAGCACCGCCGCCACCTCCACCGGATCGGTCCCGGGGTCCGGGATCACCGCGAGCCGGCTCAGGTCCGCCCCCATCTCGGCGGCGGCCAGCAGCCCGATGTCCGGCTGGCCGACGATCGCGGCGTTGCCCCCGGCCGCCGTCACCGCGGCCACCATGCTCAACAGCAGCGACCGGGCGCCCGAGAGCACCGCCACCGACCCCCGGGGCACCCGCACCGATTCGGCCAGCCACCGCGGCATGGCCAGCAAAGATTCCGCGCCCAGCAGGTCGGCGGGGGCGGCGGCACCGGATGCCGCCCCGGACATCCTCCCGGACATCTCCGCCATCCGCCGGCGCAGCGATTCCAGCCGCTCGGCGCGGGTTTCTTCGTGGCGACTGGAGGCGAAAGCCGCGGTCATGACCAGCCTCCTGTCGCCACTCGTCGCCCGAATATTTCGAACGCATGTTCGATTCACTGGGGAGTAAACACCCACCCTCCGACAACCGTCAAGAAACGTAAGGGGCAGCCTTATGCGCTCGGTGCCGGTGGGACGGATGGTGCTTTTTTGCCCCGAGTGGCAACGCCGGGCGGCGCCGGTGGAAGCCGGTTGAAGCCGGTTGAAGCCGCGCCGTCGTGCACGGCGACGAGCACGTCGTCAAATTCACCGAGGCCTGCTACCGGGAAAACGCCCTCCAGCCCGACCCGCGGTTCGCCGCGGCCGTGCAGACCGCACAGCGCCGGATCGCGCCGCGCGCCCTCGGCGGCGCGGCGACCATCTCGTCCGGCTGACGGCAGCCCGAGCCCATTTCCGGCGGGGCGGCTACTCCCACTCGATGGTGCCGGGCGGCTTGCTGGTGATGTCCAGCACCACGCGGTTGACCTCGGGGACCTCGTTGGTGATGCGGGTCGAGATCCGCTCCAGCACCTCGTAGGGGACCCGGGTCCAGTCCGCGGTCATGGCGTCCTCACTGGTCACCGGCCGCAGCACGATCGGATGCCCGTAGGTGCGGTTGTCGCCCTGCACCCCCACCGAGCGGACCTCACCGAGCAGCACCACCGGGCACTGCCAGATCAGCGAGTCCAAGCCGGCGGCGGTGAGTTCCTCGCGCGCGATCGAGTCCGCCCGCCGCAGCGTGTCCAGCCGCGTCGCGGTGACCTCCCCGACGATCCGGATGCCCAGCCCGGGGCCCGGAAAGGGTTGGCGCGCAACGATTTCCTCTGGCAGCCCCAGTTCCCGGCCGACCGCGCGCACCTCGTCCTTGAACAGCAGCCGCAGCGGCTCGACGAGGGTGAACTTCAGGTCGCCGGGCAGCCCCCCGACGTTGTGGTGGCTCTTGATGTTCGCGGTGCCGCTGCCCCCGCCGGACTCCACCACGTCGGGATACAGCGTGCCCTGCACCAGGAACTCGACCGGCTTGTCCCCCAACACATCTCGCACCGCGCCCTCGAACGCCCGGATGAACTGCCGGCCGATGATCTTGCGCTTGCCCTCCGGGTTGGTCACCCCGGCCAGCGCCTGCAGGAAGGTGTCCGCCGCGTCGACGGTGACCAGGTTGGCGCCGGTGGCGGCCACGAAATCGCGCTGCACCTGCGCGCGTTCGCCGGCACGCAACAACCCGTGGTCGACGAACACACACGTCAAGCGATCGCCGATGGCGCGCTGCACCAGGGCGGCGGCCACCGCGGAATCCACCCCGCCGGACAATCCGCAGATCGCGTGGCCGTCGCCGATCTGCGCGCGGACCTGCTCCACCAGCACACCGGCGATGTTGGCGGCCGTCCAGTCCGCGCCCAGCCCGGCGAAGTCGTGCAGGAACCGGCTCAGCACCTGCTGGCCGTGCGGGGTGTGCATCACCTCCGGGTGGTACTGCACCCCGGCCAGGCGGCGGGCCCGGTTCTCGAACGCGGCCACCACGGCGCCGGGGCTGCTGGCCACCACCTCGAAACCGTCCGGCGCGGCGGTGACCGCATCACCGTGGCTCATCCAGACCGGCTGCACGCCCGGCAGCCCCGAATGCAGTTCGCCGCCAAGCACTTTCAGCTCGGTGCGACCGTATTCGCTGGTGCCGGTGTGCGCGACGGTGCCGCCCAAAGCCTGCGCCATGGCCTGAAATCCGTAGCAGATGCCGAACACCGGCACCCCCAGGTCGAACACCGCCGGATCCAGCTGCGGGGCGCCCGGCTCGTAGACGCTGGACGGGCCGCCGGAGAGCACCAGCGCCCGCGGCTGGCGGGCCTTGATCTCCTCGATCGTCGCGGTGTGTGGAATGACCTCGGAGAAGACCCGCGCCTCACGCACCCGCCGGGCGATCAGCTGCGCGTACTGGGCACCGAAGTCGACCACCAACACGGGTCGAGCGGGCGGTTCGGGCACCTCGGTGGGGGGGGATTCGGCCACGCCAGAAGTCTAGTGGCCGCCTCCGCCGGCCCCGGCCCCCGAGGCCCGCAGCGAAAGCGCGGCACCGAGCGAATTCTATGCCTTCGATATGAGCCTCCCGGCCGCTGCTGATAACGATAATCATTTTCACTTATCTTTTCGGTGATTCCGCAAGCCCGCCCAGCCCAGGAGTTGCCGTGACGACAGTGCCCGCGATGACCGCACCGATCTGGATGGCGTCCCCGCCGGAGGTGCACTCGGCGTTGTTGAGCAGCGGCCCCGGGCCGGCGTCGGTGTTCGCCGCCGCGGCGGCGTGGAGCGCGTTGGGCGCCGAATACGCCTCGGCGGCAGAGGAACTCAGCGGGTTACTGGCGTCGGCGCAGGCCGGCGCGTGGCAGGGGCCGAGCGCCGCGTCCTATGTCGCCGCGCACGGCCCGTATCTGGCATGGTTGACGCGGGCCAGCGCGCACAGCGCGGCGGCGGCCGCCCAGCACGAGACCGCGGGCACCGCCTATACCGCCGCGTTGGCGGCGATGCCGACGCTGCCGGAGCTGGCCGCCAACCACGCCGTCCACGGCGCGCTGGTGGCGACGAATTTTTTTGGGATCAACACCATTCCGATCGCCGTCAACGAGGCCGACTATGCGCGGATGTGGGTCCAGGCCGCCGGCACCATGGCGACGTATCAAGCGGTCTCCACCGCGGCGGTGGCAGCCGTCCCGCAGCCGGACCCGGCGCCGTCCATCCTGAAATCCACCGCGGCGCACGACCACGACGACCACGAGCACGGGGATGACCACGATCACGACCACGGGTTCGACAGCCCGCTCAACCAGTTCGTCGCCCAGATCCTGCGGCTGTTCGGCATCGACTGGGACCCGGTCGAGGGCACCCTCAACGGGTTGCCGTACGAGGCCTACACCAGCCCCGCCGACCCGCTGTGGTGGGTGGTGCGGGCCCTGGAGCTGTTTTCCGATTTCCAACAGTTCGGGGCCCTGCTGCAGGAAAACCCCGCGGCGGCTTTCCAATTCATCACCGAACTGGTGCTGCTCGACTGGCCGACCCACCTGGCCCAGCTCGCCAGTTGGCTTCCGACGCAACCCCAGCTGCTGTTGGTGCCCGCGCTCGTCGCCGCGGCGCCGTTCGGGGCGCTGGCCGGCTTCGCGGGCGTGGCCGGGCAGCCGCCCCTCCCCGCGCCGGTCGCGGAGCCGGCGACCCCATCCGCCGCGGCGCCGACCGGCCTGCCGGCGACGGCCGGCGCGACCCCGATCGCCGCTTCGGCCGCGGCTTCGGTGCCGGCGCCCACGCCTGCGCCTACGGCGGCCACCGTGTCCAGCCCGGCACCGCCGGCGCCACCGGCCCCGGGCGCGGCCCCGTTTGCGCCTCCCTACGCCGTCCCACCGCCCGGTGTTGGGTTCGGTTCGAAAGCGAGAGCGAGCGTCGATACCCGCGCGAAAAGCAAGTCACCCCAACCGGATTCGAATGCGGTCGGCGCCGGGTCGGCCGTCCGGGAGGCGGCACATGCCCGGCGCCGCCAGCGGTCGCGGCGCCGCGGCGAAGAATTCATGGACATGAATGTCGGCGTCGATCCGGACTGGGACGAGCCGGCGACGACCGCGTCCCCGCGCGGTGCCGGAAACCTGGGCTTCGCCGGCACGGCGCCCCGGGAAACCGTTGCGGCCGCGGGCATGACCCAGCTGGCCGGGGATGAGTTCGGCGGCGGGGCCGGCATGCCCTTGCTCCCGGGCAGCTGGGCCCCGCCGGACCCGCGCGACAGCGGGGTCTGACGTCCGGCGCGCCGGCGATCGGTGGCGACATGTCCCTTCCGCATGGTGGAGTGGATACCGCCCGACCCCAACCACCGGAAGCGAGTGCCCGTGCTGGGTCTGCCCGAGAAAGTGCACGCCTGCCTGTTCGACCTCGACGGCGTGCTCACCGACACCGCCAGCGTGCACACCAAGGCCTGGAAGGCGATGTTCGACGCCTACCTGGCCGACCGGGCCAAGCGCACCGGCGAGACGTTCGTCCCGTTCGACCCGGCCGCCGACTACCGCAAATACGTCGACGGCAAGAAGCGCGAGGACGGGGTGCGGTCGTTCCTGCAGAGCCGGGGCATTCACCTGCCCGACGGCAGCCCGGACGACGCGGGAGACGCCGAGACGATCTACGGCCTGGGCAACCGCAAGAACGACATGTTCCAGAAGGTCCTCAAACAGGACGGCGTCAAGGTGTTCGACGGGTCGCGGCGCTACCTCGAGGCGGCCTCGGCCGCCGGCCTGGGCATCGCGGTGGTGTCGTCCAGCGCCAACACCCGCGACGTGCTCGAGGTCACCGGCCTGGACCGGTTCGTGCAGCAGCGGGTGGACGGCATCACGCTGCGCGAGGAACACCTGGCCGGCAAGCCGGCGCCGGACTCCTTCCTGCGCGGGGCGCAGCTGCTCGACGTCCCCGCCGGCGCGGCGGCGGTGTTCGAGGACGCCTTGTCCGGGGTGGCCGCGGGCCGGGCCGGTAATTTCGGTTTCGTGGTAGGTGTCGACCGGGTGGGCCAGGCCGAGGATTTGCGCCGCAACGGCGCCGACGTGGTGGTCAGCGATCTCGCCGAGCTGCTGGCGTCATGATCGCCGACGAATCGTTTCCCGTCGACCCCTGGCACGTGCGCGAGACCCAGCTCAACCTCAACCTGCTGGCCCAGTCGGAATCCCTGTTCACCCTGTCCAACGGGCACATCGGGCTGCGCGGCAACCTGGACGAGGGCGAGCCCTACGGGCTGCCGGGCACCTACCTGAACTCCTTCTACGAGATCCGGCCACTGCCCTACGCCGAGGCCGGCTACGGCTACCCGGAGGCCGGCCAGACGCTGGTCGACGTCACCAACGGCAAGATCATCCGGCTCCTGGTCGAGGACGAGCCCTTCGACGTCCGCTACGGCGAATTGCTTTCCCACGAGCGCACTCTCGACCTGCGCGGCGGAACGCTGACGCGAAGCGCGTACTGGCGCTCGCCCGCGGGCAAAGAGGTCAAGGTGGTCTCCACCCGGCTGGTGTCGCTGGCCCAACGCGGCGTCGCCGCCATCGAGTACGTCGTGCAAGCCGTCGGCGACTTCGTCCGGGTGACGGTGCAATCCGAATTGGTCACCAACGAGGACCAGCCGCAGACCTCGGGCGACCCGCGGGTGTCGGCCATCCTGGAGAACCCGCTCGAAGAGGTCGACCACGAAAACACCGACACCGGTGCGCTTCTCATACACCGCACCCGCAGTAGCGCGCTGATGATGGCCGCCGGCATGGACCACGAAGTCGAGGTTCCCGGACGCGTGGAGGTCAGCACGGATTCGCGGGCCGACCTGGCGCGGACCACGGTGATCTGCGGGCTGCGCGCGGGACAGAAACTGCGCATCGTCAAATACCTCGCCTACGGGTGGTCGAGCATGCGCTCGCGGCCGGCGCTGCGCGACCAGGTGGCCGCCGCGCTGCACAGCGCCCGCTACACCGGATGGCCGGGGCTGCTGGAATCGCAACGCAAGTACCTGGACAACTTCTGGGACTGCGCCGATGTCGAGGTGGAGGGCGACCCCGAATCCCAGCAGGCCGTCCGCTTCGGGCTGTTCCACCTGTTGCAGGCCAGCGCCCGCGCCGAACGCCGCGCGATCGCCGCCAAAGGGCTCACCGGAACCGGGTATGACGGCCACGCCTTCTGGGACACCGAGGGATACGTGCTGCCGGTGCTGACCTACACCGCGCCGCACACCGTCGCCGACGCGCTGCGGTGGCGCGCCTCCACCCTGGACCTGGCCAAGGAGCGCGCGGCCGAGCTGGGCCTGGAGGGCGCCGCGTTTCCGTGGCGCACCATCCGCGGACAGGAATGCTCGGCCTACTGGCCGGCCGGCACGGCGGCCTGGCACATCAACGCCGACATCGCGATGGCCTTCGAGCGCTACCGCATCGTCACCGGCGACGACGACCTGGAGGCCGAGTGCGGGCTGCCGGTGCTGGTCGAAACCGCCCGGCTGTGGCTCTCGCTGGGCCACCACGACCGGCACGGCGTCTGGCACCTCGACGGCGTCACCGGCCCCGACGAGTACACCGCGGTGGTCCGCGACAACGTCTTCACCAACCTGATGGCCGCGCACAACCTGCGCGTCGCGGCCGAGGCCTGCAACCGCCACCCCGACGGGGCCAAGGCGCTGGGCGTCACCACTGAGGAGACCGCGGCGTGGCGCGACGCCGCCGACGCCGTCAAGATCCCCTACGACTCCGGCCTGGGCGTGCACCAGCAGTGCGAGGGCTTCACCACCTTCGCGGAATGGGACTTCGAGCACAACACCACCTACCCGCTGCTGCTGCACGAGGCCTACGTGCGCCTCTACCCGGCACAGGTGATCAAGCAGGCCGACCTGGTGCTGGCGATGCACTGGCAGAGCCACGCGTTCACGCCCGAGCAGAAGGCCCGCAACGTCGACTACTACGAGCCGCGGATGGTGCGCGACTCGTCGCTGTCGGCGTGCACGCAAGCGGTGATGTGCGCCGAGGTCGGGCATCTGGAACTGGCCCACGACTACGCCTACGAGGCCGCCCTGATCGACCTGCGCGACCTGCACCACAACACCCGCGACGGCCTGCACATGGCCTCGCTGGCCGGCGCGTGGACGGCGCTGGTGTCCGGGTTCGGCGGGCTGCGCGACGACGAGGGCGTTCTGTCGCTGGATCCCCAACTGCCCGACGGGATTTCGCGGTTGCGGTTCCGGCTGCGGTGGCGCGATTTCCGGGTCACCGTGGACGTCAACCACGCCGATGTCACCTACACGCTGCGCGACGGGCCCGGCGGCGAGCTGACCATCCAGCACGCCGGCGCCGAGCTGGAGCTCAGCACCCAGTCCCCGACCACCGTCGCGGTGCGTCCCCGCAAGCCGCTGCTGCCGCCGCCGCAGCAACCGCCGGGCCGCGAGCCCACCCACCGGCGGGCGGTGTCGCGGTCGTCGCCGGGTCAGTGAGGGTCGGGGGACCTCAGGATCCGCTCCACCTCGGCGCCGGCCGCCCGGCGTAGCTCGGCGTCGGTCAGCTCCTCGATCCCCGTCGCCGCCCGCAGGATGGGCGCGAACAGCCGCCAACCGAACTGCAGCGCAAGGGCATTGGCGACGGCCAGGCGCGCGTGCAGCTCGTCGTCATGCAGCGGCCGCACCCCGTCGAGCAGGGTGGCGATGTTGGGAAAGCGCTTCTGCAGCTGCCCGGCCGGATACCCGTCGAGCACGGTGCGGGCCATCACCCGCATCTGCCGGTCCAGTGACTGCTCCACCACCTCCGCGGGCGTGTCGGTCGCCAGCAGGGCGCTCAGGTTGGCGCCCAGATGGTCGAGCACCGCGCCGACCAGTTGCTCCTTGGTGCCGAAGTGGCGGAACACCAGCCCGTGATTGACCCCGCAGCGCGCGGCGATGTCGCGGATCGACGTCGCGGCTGGTCCCCGTTCGGCGAACAGATCGGTGGCGGCCTCGAGGATCGCCGCGGCCACTTCCGCCCGGCCGGTGGGCGGTTTCCGGGGACGGGTTGCGGAAGTTGTAGTCATCTGACTACAGTAGCATTTGTAGTCAGTTGACTACACCCGTTTTGGGTCCCCTCTTCGAGCCAAGGACGACGACAATGACAGGTCAGATAACCGTCACCAAGCTGGGCAGCCGGATCGGCGCCCGGGTGGACGGGGTGCGCCTCGGCGGCGACCTCGACGACGCCACGGTCGAGCAGATCCGCCGCGCGCTGTTGACCCACAAGGTGATCTTCTTCCGTCACCAGCACCACCTCGACGACTCCCGGCAGCTCGAGTTCGCCCGGCTGCTGGGCACCCCCATCGGGCACCCGGCCGCCTCGGCGCTGGCCGCCAAGCACCTTCCGGTGATCACGCCGATCGACTCCGAGTACGGCAAGGCCACCCGCTGGCACACCGACGTGACGTTCGCCGCCAACTATCCGGCGGCCTCGATCCTGCGGGCGGTCACCCTGCCCAGCTACGGCGGCTCGACGCTGTGGGCCTCCACGGTCGCGGCCTACCAGCAGCTGCCCGAGCCGCTGCGGCACCTGACCGAAAACCTGTGGGCGCTGCACACCAACCGCTATGACTACGTGCGCACCGACGCCATGAACGACACCCAGCGGGCGTTTCGGCAGGCGTTCGAGAAGCCGGACTTTCGCACCGAGCACCCCGTGGTGCGGGTGCACCCGGAGACCGGGGAGCGCGCCCTGCTGGCCGGGGATTTCGTGCGCGGTTTCGTCGGCCTGGACGGCCACGAGTCCAGCGTGCTGCTGGAGCTACTGCAGCGGCGAATCACCATGCCGGAGAACACCGTTCGCTGGAGTTGGGCGCCGGGGGACGTCGCCATGTGGGACAACCGCGCCACCCAGCACCGGGCGATCGACGACTACGACGACCAGCCCCGGCTGATGCACCGCATCACGTTGATGGGCGACGTGCCGGTCAACGTGCACGGCGAGCGCAGCCGGGTGATCAGCGGCGCCCCGCTCGAGGTGCTGGCCAGCTAGCGCTAGCTGGCCGAGCTGATCGGCTTGGTCGGTGTCCAGCGCAGCGCGCCCGGCGCCTCGGCCGGGACCACCGGCGCCTTGGGCGCGATCGGATCCAGCCGCCGATACGGCTCGCCCTGCGCGGGGCGCTGGTCGTTCTCGCCGTTGTTGGGCCACAACGCCGCCGCCCGCTCGGCTTGGGCGGTGATGGACAGCGAGGGGTTGACGCCCAGGTTGGCCGA
>Ga0164242_10001993_pt1 | contig 23836 bp, 19 predicted proteins | sample OricomgcompostMG_FD_108783 | JGI IMG/M metagenome (GOLD analysis project Ga0164242, IMG submission 108783) | Miracle-Growth compost microbial communities from Emeryville, California, USA - Original compost - Miracle growth compost (MG) ...
GGCGACCGACTCGGAGGTCTCGGAGATCTGCGCAGCCGTCGCGGCGAGCTCCTCGATCGTGGAGGTCGTCTCCGACACCGCCGAAGACTGCTGCGTGGCGCTCGCCGCATGCTGCTCAGCGGAGGCGAGGAGCTCATGTGCGGCGGTGATGAGCTGGTCACCGCCGGCACGAATCTGCTCCACCAGGCTGCGCAGGTTGCCCAGCGTGTAGTCGAACGACGACGACAGTCGGGAGAGCAGCTCCTGCGCGGCCGCCCCCGCCCCGACCTTGACCGAGAGGTCGCCACGCGCCGCGAGAGCCAGCGCTTCGGAAAGCTCCTCGACGGTCCGATGGAGTTGATCTCGCTCGGCATCCGAACGCGTCCGCTGCTGTTCGAGCCGAAGTGCCACCGAGTTGCCGAGGAGGGCGACGAGTGGAAGGCAGCTGCCGACGAGCACCAGGGGGCCGACGTTGTCGAGGCTCAAGGTGTGGGCCAGGGCGGTCGCTCCCACCAAGGTGCCGATGTAGAAGAAGGCCGCGCCGAGCGCCAGCGCCAGGCTCGGCGCGATCACCGACGCTGCCGTCGTGTTGACCAGGATCAACGCCCAGAACGGGCCTTCGATCCCGCCGGTGAGCGAGACGACGGCGAACAGCGCCGCGAAATCGACGCCGGCGATGAGCACCAGCATCGGGATGTCCATCCCGGGCGCGGTAGCGACGATACGGGGGTACAAGGGGACCAGAGTCGCCGAGGCGACACCCACCGCAAGCCAGGCGAGGATCAGGTTGCGGTGATCGTGCGTCGGGCCGGTGGCTCGGTAGTGCGACATCAGCAACACGGCAATCGCCGCGGCCAGATACTTGCCGCCCGAGGAGAAGGCGCTTTCGCCGCGCATCCGCTCGATCATCGACAGCCCCCTCACGGGTCACACGCGTCCGCGCGCGCCACCGCTCAGTCCACCGGAAATCGCCTGACAACGCCACAACGGTTGGGCACAGGACCGTTGACGTGAGTGCCAAGAAACAGTCATTCTTGACTGTAAGCGGCGCCGAGCGTCTGGCCGGCCATCGCCGAACCTGTCTTTCGAGTGAGGGAGAGCAATGCCTGCCAAGACCTACGTCGTCGGCGTCGGCATGACGAAGTTCGAGAAGCCCGGCAGCCGCGAGTGGGACTACCCCGACATGGCACGGGAGTCCGGCACGAAGGCGCTGGAGGACGCAGGCGTCAGCTACGACAAGATCGAGCAGGCCTACGTCGGCTACGTCTACGGCGAGTCGACCTGCGGCCAGCGCGCCGTCTACGAGCTCGGGCTCACCGGCATCCCGGTCATCAACGTCAACAACAACTGCTCAACCGGCTCGACCGCTCTCTATCTCGCGGCACAGGCCATCCGCAGCGGCGTTGCGGAGTGCGCGCTCGCGCTCGGCTTCGAGAAGATGCAGCGCGGCTCGCTCCAGTCGACGTTCGAGGACCGCGAGAACCCGATGCAGAAGCACGTCCTCGCACTCAACGAGAAGTACGACATGGCGCTGCCGCTCGCGCCGTGGATGTTCGGCGCGGCCGGCCTCGAGCACATGGAGAAGTACGGCACCACGCCCGACCACTTCGCGAAGATCGGCGAGAAGAACCACCGCCACTCCGCGAACAACCCGTACGCCCAGTTCCAGGACGTCTACACCCTCGACGAGATCAAGGCGTCGAAGGTCATCTACGACAAGCTGCCGCTGACCAAGCTGCAGTGCTCGCCGACCTCCGACGGCTCGGGCGCGGCGGTCGTCGCGAGCGAGCGCTTCGTCGAGCAGAACGGCCTCGGCGACCGTGCGATCGAGATCGTCGGCCAGGCGATGACCACCGACATGCGCAGCACGTTCGAGAACAACTCGGCGGCGACCCTGGTCGGCTATGACATGAGCAAGGAAGCGGCACGCAAGGTCTACGAGCAGGCCGGCATCGGCCCGGACGACGTCCAGGTCATCGAGCTGCACGACTGCTTCTCAGCGAACGAGCTCCTCACTTATGAGGCGCTCGGGCTGTGCGCGGAAGGCGAGGGCGGCAAGCTCGTCGACAACGGCGACACGACGTACGGCGGTCGCTGGGTCGTCAACCCGTCGGGCGGTCTGATCTCCAAGGGCCATCCGCTCGGCGCGACCGGCCTCGCGCAGTGCGCGGAGCTCACCTGGCAGCTGCGCGGCGACGCGGACGCCCGCCAGGTCTCCGGCGCCAAGGTCGGACTGCAGCACAACATCGGCCTCGGCGGCGCCGCGGTCGTCACGGCGTACCGGCCGGCCAACCGATGAGCGACGTCAAGTTCAACCCGGCTGGCGTCGGGGTCTGGAGCGACCCGAAGCAGTTCGACGTCACCGCGGAGCGCATCGCGGCCTACGCGGCCGCGACGAACGACCCGATCGCGGCTCACCTGACGGGTGAGATCGCGCCGCCGGTCTTCGCCGTCGTACCGGTGTTCGACATCCTGCTCAGCCAGCTCTTCGCGGTGGCGCCCGACACGATCGCCCCGTTCGTGTTGCACGGCGAGCAGGACTTCCAGTTCCACCGTCCGATCAAGGCAGGCGACTCGCTCACCTCACGCGGCAAGGTCATCGGCTACGCCGGCAAGGCCAGCGGCACCGTCGGCTGCGTCTACATCGAGACCCACGACGCCGCCGGTGAGCTCGTCAACGAGCAGTACGTCTCCACGTTCATTCGTGGCATCGACGCCGGCGAGTCGGCCGGCGAGCTCGCGCCGTCACACTCGTTCGACGAGGCGGCGCGGGCGCAGGGCCCCGCGGCGAAGGTCGTTCAGCACGTCGACAACGACCAGACGTTTCGCTACTCGCCCGCCTCCGGCGACCCGATGCCGATTCACCTCGACGAGGAGTTCGCCAAGTCGGTCGGTCTGCCGGGCATCATCGCCCACGGGCTGTGCACGATGGCGTTCACCTCGTGGGCCGCGTTGACCGAGCTCGGCAACGGTCACACCGCGCGGCTGCGCCGCCTCGCCGTCCGATTCTCGAAGCCGGTGATCCCCGGCCAGGACATCGAGTCGACGTTCTTCGCAACCGGTTCGTCCGCGGGTGAGACCAGCTACGCCTACGAGACGCGGGTGGGCGAGGACGTCGTGATCAAGGACGGCCTCGCGGTCTTCGCGGACTGACTGACCAGCAAGCCGCCTACTCGGACTGAAGGAGAGAGCACCTCGTGGGAGCACTCGACGGGCGCGTTGCCGTCATCACCGGTGCGGGACGCGGCATCGGCCGTGAGCACGCCTTGCTGTTCGCCCGGGAGGGTGCCGCCGTCGTCGTCAACGACCTTGGCGGCGCGAACGACGGGAGCGGCGCCGACGCCGGCCCGGCTCAGGCGGTCGTCGAGGAGATCAAGGCGTTCGGCGGTCATGCCGTCGCCAACACCGACAACGTGTCCACGTGGGACGGCGCCAAGGCCCTCGTGAGCCAGGCGATCGAGGAGTTCGGGACCCTCAACGTCGTCGTCAACAACGCCGGCATCCTTCGCGACAGCTTCATCGCCGGCATGTCCGAGCAGCAGTGGGACGACGTCATCTCGGTTCACCTGAAGGGACACTTCTGTGTGCTGCGTCATGCGGCGGAGTACTGGAAGGACCAGAGCAAGGCCGGCGCCGAGGTCAACGCCGCGATCCTCAACACCTCGTCAGGCTCGGGCACGACGCTGCCCAACGCCGGCCAGGTCAACTACGGTGCGGCCAAGGCGGGCATCGCCGCAATGACGCTGGTCGCCGCGGTGGAGCTCGGTCGCTACGGCGTGCGGGCTAACGCGATCACGCCGCTTGCCCGGACTCGGCTCACCCTCGCGACCCCCGGGATCGACCAGCTCATGGCCAAGCCAGAGACCGACGACGCGCTCGACAGCTTCGACCCGGCCGCGATCTCGCCGCTGGTCGCCTACCTGTGCTCCGCCGGCTGCGCACTCACCGGCAAGGTCTACGAGGTGTCGGGTGCTTCGATCTCCGAGCTCAACGGATGGACCTACGGTCGCAAGGCCGAGACCGACAAGCCGTGGACGATCGCCGAGGTCGAGCAGCGCCTTGCTGATTGGTAGACCGGGCCAACTGGTCCGAGTCACCACCTCTCCTAGCAACGAGGAGTCCCGCAGATGATCGGCTGGAACGACACCGAGCTGGCGATACGCGACGCGATCCGCGACTTCGTCGACGCAGAGATCCGGCCGCACGCGGACGCCCTCGACTCCGGTGAGCTGCCACCGTACGAGCTGATTCGCAAGTTGTTCTCGACGTTCGGCATCGACGCGATGATGGGCGACAGCTTCGACAAGCGGATCGCGAAGCAGAAGTCGGGCGGCGCACCAGCTGGCGACTCGGACGGAGAAGGCGGTGGCGGCGACGACGCCATGCAGCTGATCCTGTCGATCGAGCTGACCAAGGTCGCGATGGGACTGACCGCTGCGATGGGCGTCAGCATGGGCCTCGCCGGCGGCACGATCGCCTCGCGCGGCAACATCGAGCAGCAGGAGCGCTGGGCGCGCGACCTGATGACCTTCAAGAAGGTCGGCGCGTGGGCGATCACCGAGCCCAACTCCGGCTCAGACGCGTTCGGCGGCATGACCACGACGGTGCGCAAGCAAGGCGACGGCTACGTCCTCAACGGTGAGAAGACCTTCATCACCAACGGTCCGTACGCCGACACCGCCGTCGTCTACGCGAAGCTCGACGACGGCAGCAGCGAGGACAAGCGCCGCAGGCCGGTGCTGACATTCGTGCTCGACAGCGGCATGGACGGCTTCACGCAGTCGAAGCCGTTCAAGAAGATGGGCATCCACTCCTCGCCCACCGGTCAGCTGTTCTTCTCCGACGTCTACCTCGAGCCCGACCGGCTTCTGGTGGGCAGCGGCGAGGGCGCCGCCGACGGTCGCGAGAGCGCACGCTCGAACTTCACGACCGAGCGGGTCGGCATCGCCGCGATGTCACTCGGCGTGATCGAAGAGTGTCTGTCGTTGTGCATCGACTACGCCAAGAATCGCGAGCTGTGGGGGCAGAAGATCGGGGACTTCCAGCTGATCCAGCTCAAGCTCGCGAACATGGAGGTCGCTCGCCAGAACGTCCAGAACATGGTGTTCCGGACCATCGAGTTGCGACGGGCCGGCAAGACCCCGACCCTGGCCGAGGCTTCGGCGATGAAGTACTACTCGTCGCAGGCAGCCACCGAGGTCGCGATGGAGGCGGTCCAGCTCTTCGGCGGCAACGGCTACATGTCGGAGTACCGGGTCGAGCAGCTCGCCCGCGACGCGAAGTCGCTGATGATCTACGCCGGCAGCAACGAGGTACAGATCACGCACGTGGCTCGGGGTCTGCTCTCGTGACGTCGTGACCACCACGACCGGCCCGCGTCGTACGCAGGCCGAGCGGACCGCGACGATGCGGGCCCGGATCATCGCGGCGACGATCGACTCGATCGTCGAGCTCGGTCACGCCGCGACGACGACGGTCGAGGTGCAGCGGCGCGCGGGCGTCTCCCGCGGCGCCCTGCTGCATCACTTCCCGTCGCGGGCCGAGCTGCTGGTCGCTGCGATCGATGATCTCTTCGGCGCGCAACGCCAGCTCTCCGACGACTTCCGGTCGGTGTCGCTCGGGATCGACGCCGGGATCGACGCGCTGTGGCACTCGTTCACCGGTCCACTCGAGATTGCCGCCACCGAGCTGTGGTCAGCAGCCCGGAACGACGCCGAGCTGCGCGAGATCCTGACCCGCTACGACCGCGGGCTCGGTCGCGATGTCCGCCAGATGTGCTCGCGACTGTGGCCCGACTACGTGGACCACCCGAACTACGACCTGGCACTTCTCATCGTCATCGACGCGATGCACGGCGCGGCGCAGGCACGCGTCGTGCGAAGCGACCGCGCGATCGCGGCCCGACTCACCGGCTGGAAGCGCATGATGCACCTCCTCCTCGACTGACTCGGTCCTCCCTGCGCTATCCGTCAAGCTCGCGCTTCGCCGCGAGTTGGCGGGCTGACCCCAGCTACAGGTAGCGGCTGATCTCCGAGCAGATCTCGGCCATCATCTGTCGTGCTACCGGCATGAGGCGCGGCATCGACAGCAGGCCGTGGTTCGCGCGGATGTAGTTGGTGTGGCGCACGTCGTTGCCCGCCTCGCGCAGCAGGTCGGCGTACAAGAAGCCGTCGTCACGAAGGACGTCGTAGTCGGAGTTCACGATGAACGCCGGCGGCAGGTCCGACAGATCGGTCGCCAACACGGGACTGACCAACGGATTGTCACGCTCCGCGCCGGCGTAGTTCTCCACCATCCACTTGCCGGCTTCGAGGTCGACGCCGCCGACGACGCACTCGCGCCAGGACTGGCCGCGCAGCTGCGTGTCGAGGAAGGGGTAGATCAACGTCTGGTGGACGATCCTCGGGCCACCCGAGTCGCGGACCTCCAGGCACAGCGCTGCGCTCAGGTTCCCGCCGGCGCTGTCGCCCGCAACGCAGATGCGGTTCGGGTCAGTGCCCGCGAGCGCTCCCTTGGCGAGCCAGTCGAGCGCGTCCCGGCAGTCGTCGAGCCCGGCCGGGAACGGATGCTCCGGCATCAGTCGGTACTCCGCCGCCGCGACTACGGCGTTGGCCTGTGCCGCGATCTCACCGCAGATCCAGGCGCAAGCGTCGAGGCCACCGAGGTAGAAGCCTCCACCGTGGAGATAGAGAACGATCGGCGCATCCGGGGCGGCCGAGCCGGGCCGGTAGATCCGCATCCGCAGCGGGCCACCGCGACTGTCGATGAACACCTCGCTCGTCGTCACCGACGGGTTCACGCGATAGGTCATCCACCAGCCCGGATGACCGTGCTGCCGCTCGTCGTACGGCGGCAGCTTCGCGTCGATCGGCTTCGGTGCGACCTTGAGGCGCTGCAGCGCCTCGCCTACCCCGAAGAGCACCCGAAGCTGGAGCGGCAGCTGGTGCCTGCTCGGGTCCCCGTAGCTACGCATCGACTTCTCCGGATCGCGGTGGAGTCATCAGGGCATCGCATACGTCTGACGGCCGTAGCGGAAGCAGCTGCAGTTGCCATCCCAGTTGATCGGCTTGTAGAAGGCGGGAGCGTTGTTCCGGCGCGCGTTCGAAAAGGTCGAGCGGCCGTTGAGGTTCAGCATGCTCTCGAACCCGCCGCCGATGCTCGCGATCGCGCTGCTCACGGCAGCACCGTCGGGGTCGGCGCCGGTCAGCTCTAGGGCCTTCTCGTACAGGAACACCGCCTCACAGGCGTTGTACGCGTACCCGAAGTCAGCGGCCGACCGCGGCTTGACGCCCTGCGAGCGCAGCAGAGAGACGCACCTTCGTTGGCTCGCGTTCGGCTTCGGGTTGTAGGTCGGCGGGACGTCTTGGCTCGGCAGCCAGCCGTAGCCGTGGGTGTTGCGCATCTCGGCTTTCGGTGCCTCGCCGCCGATGATCGCGAGCTGGGCGAGGGAGGAGACGATCCAGCCCGGGTAATAGCCCTGCGTCTGCGCCACCGTCGTGATGATGTAGAGCGCGGGAGCCTCCGACACCATCACGAACGAGATCCGGTTGACGCCGGCGCTGTGGAACTTCAGCAGGGCGGAGGTGACCCCGGACACGATCGCTGCCGTGCCGGCGTTGTTGCCGGTCCCGCATGACGTCGTGTACTCGAGAGCGACGTTGATGTGGTGCGCGGCCAGGTAAGGACGCACCTCGCCCTTCCACGCCGAGAGCGTGCCGGGACAGTTGTCGAGGACGATGCCGAGCTTGTCTTGCGGCGTCAGGAAGCCCGTCTTGATCGCGCCTTCGAACTTCGCGAGGGACCGCACACCGATGGTCGGTACGTCGAGCGACCAGAACAACGGGTACTGGGCGAGCACGGAGTTGCTCGGCACGTTGAAGCCGTTCGACAGATGCGGGATCCCCTTCTTCGCCAGGCAGCTCTCGAGGTTCGGCTCATAGGTGAACTGGTAGCCGAGGACCGCGGCGACCTGGTGATCCTGGGTGAAGGTGGCGCACGCGGCCTGGAAGTCGTTGGACCAGTTGCTGGCACCGGTGTCCGTGTGCGCGAAGACCGCCTTGAGCTGACGGCCGGCGATGCCGCCCTTCTTGTTGAGTGCGTTGACGAGCGCCGTGTCGACACCCGTCTCAGAGATCGTGTTGCCGAGCGAGGCTCCTGTGCTCGCCGCGTTGCTGGTGCCGCTGATGATGAACCCGACGGTCAACGGCCCGGTCTGCCGCGGCGAGCGGGACGCCCCCGGCTTGCCCCCTGACCTCGTCGGCGCGCGCTGCACGCCGTCCGGGCCCGCTGAGTCCTGTCGTCCGGCGGTCGGCGTCGGGTTTGAGCCGGTGTCGGCGCCGAGCCCACGGCCGGTTGACGTCTCATCCGGCGTCGTCCCCGTGCCGGTCTGCGGGACGGCCTGGCTCGGGACGCTCAGGCCGTCGTCGGTGGAGCCAACCGCCTGCTCTTGGGTCGCGCCCATCTCGACGGTGCTGCCGCATCCGGTGAGCAGAGCGATGGACACAGCGATGACGCCGAGTGCCGGCCTGCGAACCGCGAGCTTCATGCAGTCGCCGCAGCGAGCTCGTCGCGAAGAACCCGCTTCAGAACCTTGCCCGCACCGGAGACCGGCAGCGCTTCGGTGAAGGTCACGACCCGCGGCACCTTGTAGCCCGCGATCCGCTCGCGCACGAAGCTGACGAGCTCCTCGCCGGTCGCTTCGCTTCCAGGTTGGCGCACGATGACGGCGTGGACGATCTCGCCCCACTTGTCGTCGGGTACGCCGATCACCGCGGCGGCCGCTACGGCGGGGTGCGCGCAGAGCGCGTTCTCGACTTCGGCGGAGTAGATGTTCTCACCACCGCTGATGATCATGTCCTTGATCCGGTCGACGACGTAGAGGTACCCGTCTGCATCGAGGTAGCCCGCGTCACCGGTGTGCATGCCGTCCGGCTGCAGCGCAGCCGCCGTCTCTTCGGGACGACGCCAGTAGCCGAGCATCACGTGCGGTCCGGCCACGACGATCTCCCCCACCTCACCGGTGGCGGCCTCGGCCCCGTCTTCGCGGACGACCCGCACCATCGAATGCGGTGCGGCGCGCCCGGCGGAGCGACGCCGAGACGGCTGCCCAGGCCGGTCGATGTGGTCCTCCGGGGAGAGCAGGGTGGCGACAGGCGACAGCTCGGTCATGCCGTAGGCCTGGCTGAAGCCGACATTGGGGAACGCCGTCATCGCCCGACCCAACAGGTCATCGTCGATCGGCGAGGCGCCGTAGATGATGCGTTCGAGACTCGAGACGTCGTACTCCGGCCGGGCGGGGTCGTCGGTGACGAGCTGGATCATCGTCGGCACGAGGAGCACCTCCGTCACGCCGTGATCCTGAATCGCCTGCAGGACGAGCCTCACGTCGAAGTGGGACACGATCACGTGCTCGCCGCCGAGCTGCAGCACCGAGTACCACGCCGCCAGGTCGGCGAGATGGAACATCGGTGCTGCGTGCAGGTACTTCGATCGCGGATTGACGAACGAGCCTGAGGCCATCGACCCGAGCGCCGAGGTCAGCAGGTTCGCGGCGCTGAGCATCACGCCTTTGGGCTGTCCGGTGGTGCCGCCCGTATAGAAGAGGCCGACCATCTCATGATCGCTCGGCGCCCGGTCGGTGATCGGCTCGCTCCCGGCGATCAACTCCTCCATCGCCAGCATCCCGGGCGGAGTCTCCGCCTCGCCCAGGTACACCAACGTGTGGAGGTGGTCGACGTCGGCGAGCAGCCGCTCACCCACCGCTGCGAACATGTCGTCGACGAACAAGATGCCCGTCTCGGAGTCGCTGAGAGCGAAGCCGAGCTCGGGCGGCGCCCACCGGATGTTCTGTGGATTCACGACGCCGCCGGCCCACGCCGTACCGAGCAGGAAGTCGGAGTAGCGGTCGGAGTTCAAAGCGAGGATCGCGACTCGATCGCCGTCGGCCACACCAAGGTTGCGCAATGCGCCGCCCAGTCGCGCCACTCGGTCGTAGACCTGAGCGTGCGTGTGCGTACGGTCGCGATACCTCGTCATGGGTGAGTCCGGGGCCTGCTGCACGGTGCGATGCAAGGCTCGGGTGAGTGTCATGCGGTTCCTCTCATAGCGCCTTGCGCTTCAGCGGCACGGGGGCGCGGATGCCGTCGGTGAACAACGTGAGGTACTCGGCGACGGCCTCGGCGAAACCCACGCCGGACTCGCGCAGCACCCTTGGGTCGAGCAGACGTCGCATCGCAGCGTCGAACGTCTCGGCCGCGATGCGGGGATGGATCTCCTTGAACTCACCCGAGTCGATGCCCTCGAGGAGCATGTTCTCGACGACGCCATGCGCGAAACGAAAGTGCGTCGCCAGCAGGTCGGCGGCCTCCGGAAACGCCGCCAAGTCCTCGGAGAAGGCGAGCGTCGCGCGATGCAGCTCGCTGAGTCCCTGCAGCAGGAACGCGCGCAGCCGGTCGAGCAGGGCCTCCTCTCGCCGAGCCGCGTCGTGCGCGACGCGAGCCAGCCGGCGCAGCACGCGGTCGATGACGATGAGAACCAGGGCTTCCTTGCTGTCCGCAATCTCGTAGAGGGTCCGGCGCGAGCAGCGAAGGCGCTGGGCGATGGTGCCGACGGTGAGCTCGCGAAACCCCTCGGTCAGGACGATCGTCTCCAGACCGTCGAGGATCTCCAGGTGTCGCGGCCCGAGGGACTTGCCGGCCATCAGATCGGCCGGGGCCGGCGCCACGGAGACCCTCGACGCGACACCCACCATGCGCGGTACTGTAGAGCCGGTCTTGGTACCGCACAAGGGAGGGGCCCGTGACCACGCGCACGGTCCACGCAGGACACGGCTTCACCGCGCCCGGGTTCGAGCCGGTCCGCGACCTTCTGGCCGCCTCACCGAAGATCGGCGCCGGCGGGGCCGCCTTCGCGGCCTACGTCGACGGCGAGCTCGTGCTCGACGTACATGCCGGCAACGCGCGGCTCGATCAACCGTGGGAGTCCGACACCCTCGCGGTGCTGATGTCGGTGACGAAGTCGTTCATGGCGTTCTGCCTGCAGATCCTCGACGATCGTGGCGAGCTCGACATCGAGGCGAAGATCGGACGGTACTGGCCGGAGTTCGCCACCAACGGCAAGGAAGACATCACCGTCCGACAGGTGCAGATGCACAGCGCCGGCCTGATCCGCGTCCCCCCGCAGCTGCGTTTGATGGAGGGTGACGGCGAGGGCTGGGACGCCTACGACGAGATCGCCGACGCGCTGGCCGGTGAGTCACCGGTCTGGGAGCCGGGGACCGATCACGGGTATCACGCGCTGACCTACGGCTGGCTGGCCGGTGAGATCCTGCGGCGGATCACGGGCATGTCACCGGGAGCGTTCTTCCGTCAGGAGGTCGTCGACCCGCTCGGACTTGACATCCACCTCGGTCTCGACGACGCCGCGTTCGCGAGGCTCGCCCACATCATCGACTTCGACCCGGACGACATGGCGCTCACGCAGCGGCTGTTGATGCCACGCCTCACCAAGGCCACGACTGATCCGGCGACCTATGCGGGGATGGCCTTCGGTGGCACCGGAGGCGGCCATTCGGTGATCTCGGACGTCGTCGCGCTGACCGAGCACGGCGGCATCCTGCGCGCCGAGGTGATGTCGAGCAGCGCGTGCTCGACGGCGGCGGCGCTTGCACGCTTCTGGTCGGTCTTGGCGCTGGGCGGTGAGGTCGACGGCCGCCGACTGGTGTCACCGGATTCGATCCGCAAGTGGACGACTCCGGTGATCCGCGGCGGCGACCGCGTCCTGACCCAGTCACTGCCCGGCTGGATGGTCAAGCTCGGCAAGCTGGAGAAGGTGACCGCAGTCACCCGGACGCTGGGCTACCTCTACAACGACGCTCCCGCGAAAGGCCCGCGGGCGTTCGGGCCGACGCCGACGGCGTTCGGCGGGCTGGGCGCAGGTGGCCAGGTCGGCTTTGCCGATCCGGTACGGCGGGTGAGCGGCGGCTTCGTCCGCAACGCCCTCACCCACAAGCCGGACCTCGGCAACGAGGTGATCGCTGCCTTCTACGAATGCCTCGACCGGCGGGGTTCGTGAAGGGCCAGCCGTAGCGGGGCTATTGCCAACCTCTGACAGGGCGGTTACTGGGCGAACGAGGCGACGACCACGAGCGCGCTGATCGCGAGGCACAGCAGCGACAGCGTGTAGTTGATCAGGAACTGCGAGTTGCCGGCCGCCTTGCCGTGCGCGGGGATGACCTTGCGGAGCTCGAGGTAGGGACCGATGTCGCGGCGATACCACCCGGTCACCATGACCTCCTCGTTCGCGAACCGCCCGGCACGACAAAGCGCGAAGAAGGTCCGGAAGAAGGGCATCTGGTTCGTGTAGAGAACCGGGACGTATCCGCTGTCGTCCTGCACCACGATGTCGGCCGAGAACACGTAGCCCGGCATCGCGCGCCCGAGCACGCGTCCCTTGATGCTCACCGGGATGCCGGTGACGGGGCTGGCATCCATCCGGCTCAGCAGCGAGGTCACACGGTCGACCGGCGTGAACCCGGTGACCGGCGTACGAAGCAACGCGCGGGCTGTCAGTAGCACGCCGGCCACGAGACCGAACTCGCCGGCAAGCTGGAGATGCCCGTCATCGAAGCCGATGGCAAGCGCGATGAGCAGCGAGACGAACCCTAGGTAGCGCACCGGGAGCTCCCACCAGAACCGCGCCCGCGCGGCATCGACCTCTGGGCCGCGCGCCGACTTGAGGGCTGTCGCGTGCCAGCTGGTCGGCGCGCCCGGCAGGCCGCTGTTCTCCAACGCCGCGATGCGGTTGATGACGAGCGGGTGCGTCGAGAGCTTCTCGGTGAACCGCCCCCACGGGTTGATGGCGTCCCATCTCATCGCCGCCAGCGCGGCCTTCGGGTCGATGCCGGCTTCGATCGAGTCGATCAGGGCACCGTCGACATGGTCGTTGGCGATGCCGAACGACCTGACCGCCTGGAACCGATGTCCCTGGCGCTGGAGCGCCCGCGCCTCCTTCGTGCGCTTCGCCTCGATCAGCGCCTTCACCTGGATCGCCCGCGCTCGGTCCGCCTGACCGATGCCGTAGGCGATCTTCACGAGCGCTGAGCAAAGCGCCTCCCCGTCGCCCGTGCGCGCGCATGAGGCATGGTCGGCACCGAGCTCGCGGGCGCGGCTGAGCGCGAGCACCGCGAGTTGCGAGAGGAGGTAGCCGGCGTAAGCGACCCACCCGACGGCCTGAGCCTGACCGCGCTGACCGCGAGCGATCACGTAGACGTAGTAGAGGACCATCGGGATGATCGCGGCGACCGTCATCACGATGAAGTCGCGGTTCTTGACGTGGCCGACCTCGTGGGCGATGACGGCCGCGAGCTCACGCTCGTCCAGCCGTTCCAGACATCCGCGCGAAACCCAGATCCGCGCGTCACCCTGCATGCGACCGAAGGCGAAGGCGTTCGGGGTGCCGTCGTCGATCAGGCCGAGCTTCACCAGCGGGACACCCGCAGCTCGGCATTGTGCCGCCACGACGTCGCCGAGGGGGCCGGCGCCGACGTACCCGCTGCCGTCCGGAGCGTGCTGGAAGGTCTGGGCCGGCTGGACCCACTGGATGATCCAGGGGCCGAGCAGGTACTGCAGCACGACGAGCCCGACCGACAGGACGAGCGGTACCGCCGGCGGCACCGACGTGAACATCACGATCAGCCCGCCGACAAGGGCCAAGATCGTTGCCAGCGTGAACATCGACAGCGCCGAACGACGCCAGACGTAACCCATAGGTCCTCCCCGAACGACGCGCCCGGCCTAGGTAGGGCGTCAGGGAGATCATCGCCTGTGGGCGACACAAATCAAGCAAGGTTCAACAGCGATCAGTCGATACCGAACGCGTTGACCTTCTCGATGTGGATCCGGATGAACGCGGCGCCGAAGCCGCCCCCGAGCGCCTCTCCGCCCTCAGCGATCGCCTCGGCGCGACCTCGGATCTCCAGCATGCGCGGTCGCCAAGGGTCGACGGACTCGAGGTCGTCGATCACGATCGCCGCCGAGGGATTGGCCTGCACATCGCGATACTTCTTGGTTTGAGCGACCCGGATGCCGCCGACGTCGATCGCGTTGTGCTCGGCGTTGTGCCGGAACGTCGTCGGTACGACGTGTGGCTTGCCGTCGGCCGCAGCCGTCGCGATTCGGCCAAGCCGCTGGCCGGCGATGTAGTCGATCTGCGCGGAGGTGAGCTCAGCCATGTCTCCCCAAGGCTAAGCCCAACGACATCGGGAACCGCCACAACTCTGGCGGGGCCGTCGTGACAACGATCACGACCCTGAGCTCGGTGGATCCAGTCGGCTCGCCAGTGGACTACGCACCGGCGACTTGGACCCCCGGGGAGAGAGCAGGGCTCACGGTGAGCGGCGAGCTCGCAAACAGCATTCGAAGTTGAAGCGAGGCCGAGGCGACCAGTAGTCCGTCGAGACGCTCCGGCTCGATCATTGAGATCTCGCGGATGCGGTGAAGCCGATAACGCACGGTGTTCTCGTGCACGCCAAGCTGGATCGCTGTCGCTCTGATCTGCGCCTGGCACTCGATGAAGGTCGACAGCGTCTCGACCAGCGCGCCCCCGCCGGCTCGATCATGGTCGACCAGCGGCTGCAGCAGGGTGTGCGCCTGCTTGATCGCTCCGTGGACGCCCTCGCGATGAAGAATCATGCGCAACAGATCTGAAGTGCGGGCATACACAACGCATGGCGCCGTCGTCGTCTCTCGCAGCAAACGAACCGTCGAGACCAGGCGTTCGGTGAGGATCGGCCACGTCTCGATCGAGGTGCAGGCATCGGAGACGACGATGTAGCGGGTCCCAAAGGCCGCTTGCAAGTGCGCAAAGACCGGCCGGAGCCGCTCGACAACGGGCGAGGTCATGCCGCCGTACGACGGGACCGGCTCCTCGATCAAGATGAGGTCGGCGCCAAGCAGCTCGATCTGGGCGATGAATCCACCGCCACCAGTCGCTACCCGAGCAATCTCCTTCGCGATGTCGCCGTCTCGGCGGAGTTGCTCGGTCTCGGGATCCAAGGCGCGATCGTGATACTGCAGGCGAATCAGGAGATAGCGCTTGTTGACGTCGAACCCGTACCGGTGGGCTTGAGCGGCAAGTACGTCGGGCTCGCGCCGGCCGTAGAGGAGATCGGCAAAGAACGAATCCCGTTCTTCCTTCTCCGCGTTCTGGTCGTGCAGGTCTGTGACGAGCTTCAAGGCGATTGCCAGGGTCGCTTGCTCGATCGCCTTTGGCTCCGCCGGAGTGAACGCCGTACCCAGCTCGCCGAGCTCGAGATAGCCGACACATTCCGAGCCGGCCGACATCCGAGAGACGAGCCGCCGGTAGCCGGTTTCCGGGCTGGCCGGGATGATCGCCGTCGGTCGCTCGTGAAGCTGGTTGAGGGCTTCAGCGACAGCAGGCAGCTCCACCTGCCGTTGGCTGAGCCCCGGACAATCGTTGAGGCCCAACCGCGCAGGCGCGGACCAGCAGAGCACGTCCAGCGTCGGACCGTAGAGGGTGACCGGCTTGCCAAGCAACTCGCTGACAAGGCTCACCAGCTCCCCGATCCCAGCCCCGGTCAGCACTGCCGCAGTGACCTTGTTGTGGACCACCTCGGACTCGATGAGGGCACGCCGCTGCACCTCGACCAGCTTCGTGCGCTCCTCGAGCTTGTGGTAGAGCCAACTCTGCTTGATCGCGAGCGCGCTGAGGCCCGCGAATGCCTGAGCAAGGCCGATCTCGTACTCGGTGAAGCCGTGATACTCACCCTGGTTGTCAGCGAACATGACACCGATGACCTGATCGTCGACGACCAGCGGCACGCCCAGCATGTCGCGCACGCCCCAGAGCCGCATCGTTCGCTGGATCGTCCTGGAGTCGGTTGTCGCGTCCTGGATGAGGACCGGCGCGCGGGTGGCGAGAATCTCTCGCGTGAAGTGGTCCTGTTCGATGCCGGCGACCAGGCGCCGGATGCTGGCGTCGATGCTTCCCCGGCCCACGCAGTACCCGACGCGGCCGCGGAAGTTGCCTTCTTCATCCTGAAGGTAGACCGAGCACCGGCTCACCCCGACCAGCTCACACAGGCGTTGTCCAACGGTTCGCAGGACGGTGTCGAGAGTGGCAGACTCTCGCGTGGTCAGTGAGGCGACGTCTTTGAACGCCTCAACCGCCTCGACGTAGATCTCGCCCAGCCCCTCCTCCTGAGCGAACTCAGGCGTGGTCATTGCTCTCTCCCGAACGCTGGGTCGCTGCTTCTCACTCTGACAGCCAGCGGCACCGGCCGCAACCGCGACGGAGGGACCGCCAGCCGGTTCGACGTGGACCGGTGGCGGCGGAGCCTCAGTCCTTGGCATGGGTGATTCGCTCTCGATGGGCCGCGAGGTGGGAACGCTGCGACACCGACATCGCAGTCACGACCTGCTGGCGGTTCTCGTACTCGATGGCCTGGTCGAATGAAGCCGCCTCCACAGCTGACCACATCCCCTGCTTGGTCAGCTGAAGCGACAACGGCGGCACGGCGAGGAGCTCGTCGAGAAGGAGGTCCAGCCGCGCGTCCACCTCGTCCATCGGGACGACCTGGCTCACAAGCCCGGCGCGGAGCGACTCCTCGGCATCGATGACGCGGCCGGTGAGCATCAGCTCGTGAGCCCGCCCCGCGCCGATGAGGCGAGGAAGCATCCACGAGACCCCCATGTCACAGCCGGAGTAGCCGGCTTTGACGAACGACGCCGCAAATCGCGCTCCGGCGGTCGCGATCCGCAGGTCGCACGCGCACACCAGGCCCAGGCCACCACCAGCAGCGGGTCCGTTCACGACCGCGACGACAGGCTGTGGCAGTCGTCTGATCGACTGCATGACGCCCGCGATCTCCAGCTGGGTCTTGAGGATCTCCTCGACCTCAACATCGGGCTCGCTGCGATAGCCGTCGAGGTCGAGGCCGGCACAGAATCCGCGGCCGGCCCCGGTGAGAACCACGACCCGGCAGCCGGCGGCTATGTCCCGAAGCGCCGCGGACAGATCAGCAATCATCTCGGCCGTCATCGCGTTCAGGCGATTCGGTCGGTTGAGCGTGACCCGAACCACGTCAGGACGGACCTCATCGACCAAGACCGTCATCTCACGCCCGTCAGATCACGACCGATGATGACCTTCATGATCTCGTTGGTGCCGCCGTAGATCTTCTGCACCCGCGAGTCCTGGTAGGCGTGGGCGATCGGGTACTCGAGCATGTAGCCGTAGCCGCCATACAGCTGCAGCAAGCGGTCGATCGATCGCACCTGAACGTCCGTCGCCCACCATTTGGCCTTGGCGGCATCCACCGCGCTGAGGGTGCCCTTGTTGACCGATGTGATCGACTGATCGATGTAGGCACGCGTGACATCCAGTTCGGTCGCGACTTCGGCGAGAACGAACTGCGTGTTCTGGAAGTCGGCAATTCGCTGACCGAACGCGTGACGATCCAACACGTACTGCTTCGTCCACTCGAAGGCCGCATCCGCCGACGCGATCGCCGTTGCCGCAATCGAGAGTCGTTCCAGCGGCAGGCCGGCCATCAGGTAGTGCAGAGCACGGCCGGGCTCCCCGAGAAGGTTCTCCGGCGGGACGGCAACGTCATCGAAGATCAGCTCCGCCGTGTCCTGGCCGTGCAACCCGATCTTGTCCAGTTGCCGACCACGGTCGAAGCCCTTCATCCCTCGCTCGACGACGAGGAGGCTGAACCCGCCCGCATCCTCATCGCGCGCGACCACGATCACCACGTCCGACTGGATTCCCGAGGTGATGAAGGTCTTGCTGCCTGTCAGCCGCCAGCCATCGCCGCTTCGACGAGCGGCAGTTCGGATGCCGCGAAGGTCGCTTCCGGTCCCGGGCTCCGTCATGGCGATCGCGCCAATCGACCGGCCGAGGCACATGGGCGCTAGCCAACGCTCACGTTGTGCAGTGTCCGCGAGCGACACGTAGTACGGAATGACGATGTCGTCCTGGAGGGAGAAGCTGGACGACAACGAGTTGGCGCCGACGCGGGCGAGTTCCTCGATGACGACGTTGCGGAACCGGAAGTCGCCGACACCCGCTCCGCCACAGTCCGCCGGGGCAGTCAGCCCGATGAACCCGGCGTCGCCGGCGCGGTGCCAGACGCCACGATCAATCCGCCGCGCCTCTTCCCAGCCGGCGATCGACGGCTCCACCTGTCGCCGCACGAAGGTCCGGAAGGCCTGGCGGAATGCCTCGTGCTCGTCGTCGTACAAGCTGCGGACGCTCACCTGACCGCGCTACTCAGCTCATGCCGACATTGACGAGATAGTCAGATGCAACGGTCAGCGACAGGACCATCGGACCCGTCAGATCCTTGATCTCGGCCTCGACATCGGCAAGGTCGGCAAGCGAGTTGATCTCGTGCGCCGATGCGCCCATCGCGCGAGCGACCACGACCGGGTCCGACCAGGCGATCTGCGCAAGGGCAGGATCGAGCCCATAGTTGACGAGCTTGACGTACTCGGCTCCGTAGCCGCCGTCTCGGCACACCACAACGAGGATCCGCAGACCGAGCCTGACAGCGGTGTTGAGCTCGGCGAAGCTCATCGCCCACGCGCCGTCACCGACGACGAGAACCGTCGTGTTGTCGGGCACCGCAATCGCAGCACCGATCGCCGTTCCGAGGCCGAGGCCGATGCACCCCCAGGTCGTCGCTGGTTGGAAGTACCTGGCATCCGGGACCTCCCAGTACGGCCAAGACGTGACTGACGTCCATCCGGCGTCCGTGACGACAGCACGCGCGGGCGGCACGATCTCGTTGATCCGCATGAACGCCATGCGCGGATCAACTGCGCCAGGCACCTCGTACGCCGTGAAGTCGTCGCTTGGTCGGTGCGTCGCGAGCCGCTCCCGCAGCTCGTCGGTACGCATGCCGGTGGCGTTGCGATCGTCCAGCTCGGCGAGCAGGCCTCGGACGGCTCGCGCCGTCTCGGCCGAATCGCCGAGAAGGGCGACGTCCACTGGGTAGTTGCGGCTGAGAGCGAGTGGATCGGAGTCGCATTGAATGACGCGTTTGCCCTCCAGGAAGGATGCGCCGTACGTCGTGAAGGGATTGAGCGAGGCGCCGAACGCGACGACGCAATCCGCGTTCGCAATCACTTCGGACGTGATGCTTGTGGAGACGGTTCCCATGACGCCGAGGTCGTAGGGGTGGCCGGCGAAGGTGCCGCGACCCTTCAGAGTCGTGGCGAGGCAGCCACCCACCTGGTCGGCGAGAGCCACCAACTCGCGGCGCGCATCAGGAGTCGCGGCGCCTGCACCTGCGACAACGACGATCCGCCGGGCCGCGGCGATCGCCGCCGCCGCTGCCTCGAGATCCTCGTCATGCGCGACACCTGGTCGTGCGATCGGCATGCCTGAACGCTCAGTCAGCCACAGTGACAGCAAACCACCGACGCGATTCGCGACCGCGCCGTCTGCCGCTGGGTCAACCTCGTCGCCGACGACGTCGAACGGTATGTCCAGCACCGTTGGGACTCGCTCGATGAGCGCCGTGCGCATCGCGGTGACCGTCTCGGCAGCCGCGCTCTGAGCGCTGCGCACGCGAATCAGCCGGGCGCCGGTGAACTGGAAGGCGGCGGCAACGTCGAGTTCCTGGACGTGCCGAATTCGCTGCGGCGTCGTCCCGGTGATGAGCAGCAGTGGAGTGCGGTTGCGAACCGCCTCAACGAGCGGCGTCAGAGTGTTCGTGATTGCCGGACCATGCGTGACGGTGACCACGCCCAGCGTCGAGCCGGCCTTCGCGAACGCCTCGGCCATGAGGACAGCGTTCGCCTCGTGCGTAGCCGCGACGTAGGTCACGTCCCGCCGGTGCAAGTCGGCGATCAGCTGCATGTTGGCGTCGCCCATGATGCCGAACACGTGGCCCACGCCAGCCGCCACGAGTTGCTCTGCGACGGCTTCGAATACCTTCATCGCACACCTCGATCTCGGACCAGAGACTTTGCGTGAATCTAGGGATCGCCCACGCAGCCGTCAGATTTGGCTTTCGTGACACTTGGAGGTGCCTACAAACGGTGCCGCCATGCTTGGGACAGCGGCGAGCAGGGACTGCGTGTAGGGATGCTGCGGCTGCGAGAAGATCTGGTCGGTCGGTGCGATCTCGACGATCTCGCCGCGGTACATGATCGCTACTCGGTGCGCGATATGTCGTACTACCGCAAGGTTGTGGGAGATGAAGAGGTAGGAGAGCCCGAGCTCAGCCTGCAGGCTCCGGAGCAGGTTGATGATCTGCGCCTGGATCGACACGTCGAGTGCGCTGGTCGGCTCGTCTGCTATCACCAGCTTGGGATTGAGCGCGAGCGCCCGGGCGATTCCGATTCGCTGACGCTGACCGCCGCTGAACGACGCCGGCTTGCGGTTGCTCAGCGATGCGGGCAGCCCGCACAGCTCGAGCAGCTCAGCCACTCGATCGTGCACCTCTCGCTTGGTGCTGAGGCGTCGGTAGGACACGAGCGGCTCGGCGACGCTGTCGCCAATCGTCCGTCGCGGGTTCAGCGCGGTGAACGGGTCCTGGAAGATCATTTGAATGTTCGAGCGGAGCTCGCGGAGCTCGCGGCCTCTCGCTCCAGTCACATCGTTGCCCTGAAAGCGAATGCTTCCTGACTCCGGTCGGTATCGCCCGGCGATCGTGTAGCCGAGCGTGGTCTTGCCGGATCCGGACTCACCGATGAGGCCCACCGTCTCGCCCGGGCTTATCGACAGCGAAACTCCGCTGACCGCCTTGAGGTACTCCCGGCTCCCGAGCAGGCCGCCGGTGCCGCGCTTCGCGAACTGGACGGTCACGTCATCGAGCTCGAGCAGGTCGCTCATCTGTGAGCCCCCGCTTCGACGATCGAATCTTCATGCCAACACGCAACCCGTCGGATTCGGCCTGGTTCAGTCGCCGATGCCGCCGCGATCTGAAGGATCGGAAGGTCCTGTCGACAGACCTCGGTCGAGTAGGAGCAACGAGGCGCGAATGCGCAGGAGAGGGTCGGTGCACCGGCGACGGCAGGGTCGCCGGGAATGGGCGCCAGCTCATCGCGTCGGTCGTTCACATCGGGCGTCGCGGCAATCAGCGCTGCGGTATACGGATGTTGAGCTGCCTCGAAGAGGGACTGGGTCGGACCTTCCTCGACCACACGCCCCGCGTACATCACCAAGCATCGATGCGCGATTCCGCGCACGACGCCGAGGTCGTGGGTGATGAAGATGATCGCGATGTCGAGGCGCTGTTGGACCTCTTTGAGAAGGGACAGGACTTGTGCTTGGACGGTCACGTCGAGCGCGGTCGTTGGCTCGTCTGCAACCAGCAGCGCCGGCTCGGGCGCGACCGCGAGGGCGATGGCCACCCGTTGGGCCATGCCGCCTGAGAACTCGAACGGGAACTGCCGGTACCGCTGCTCCGGATCAGGGATGCCCACCAGGTCGAGCAGCTCGATCGCCCTGGCTCGGGCGGCGGCACGGCCCATCTTCTTCGACTTGCGAAGCACCTCAGCGATCTGACGTCCGACCGGCATCAGCGGGTCGAGCGTGCTCATCGGGTTCTGGAAGATGATGGAGATGTCGCGCCCGCGCATCCGATGCAGGTCCTCGAAGGAGATCCGCTTGCCGCGCCATTCCAGTGACCTTGCGCCGACCCGCGCGCCGTCGGGGAGGATCCCGAGCACACTGGCCATCGAGACGCTCTTGCCGGAGCCCGACTCGCCGACGACACCCAGGACCTCCCCCGGGCGAATGTCGAAGGACACCCCTTGAACCGCGTGCACGAGATCGTCAGCAGCACCCGCGAAGCTGACCGTCAGGTCTCGAACCGACAGCACCGGCCCAGGCGTCGTGATCGACGACGACTCGTCAACGCGCTCCGCAGTGGCCTGGCCGGACGGCTCGATCGCCCACTGCGAGGCAGCGGGATTCACAGCGCCTCCCGCCACCACCCTGGCAACCAGGTTGGTCGCAAGGACCGTCAGGGCGAGCGCGACGCCGGGGCAGACGACCGTCCACCAGGCCTGTGACACGTAGCCCTGGTTCTCCGAGACCATCAGTCCCCACGATGCGTGCGGCGGCTGTACGCCGAGACCGAGGTAGGACAACGATGCCTCGACGAGGATCACCCGCGCGAGCTCGAGAAGAGCCTGGGTCATCAGCGCGGGAAGCAGATTCGGGAGAAGGTGCTTTCGCAAGATGAAAGGCGTCTTCGACCCCGACATCTCTGCGGCCCGGACGAACTGCTCTTCGCGAAGCCGCAACACCAGAGCGCGGACCAACCGGGCGTAGACCATCCAGCCGTACACCGCGATCACGACGATCAACACCGGCGTGCTGGGGCCTTCGACTCCGATGACGATGATCGTCAGAAGCAGGCCGGGAAACGCCAGCTGCGCATCTGCCACGCGCATGATCACCTGATCGACCCAGCCACCCCGATATCCCGCGACCAGCCCGGCAACGGTGCCGAACAGCCCGGAGAGCACGACGACACTGAATCCGATGATGAGAGTGGTCCGGGCCCCGTAGATGATTCGACTCAAGATGTCGCGGCCGAGTGAGTCGGTGCCGAGAAGGTACTTGCCGTGAAGCCAGCCGGGAGACAGCAGCCGGTCGGGCAGGACGCCGTTGATCGGTGAGTGCGGAGCAATCGAGGACGCGAATACCGCCGCGACACAGACCAGGACCAGATACGCGATCGACAGATAGCCCAAGATGCGGGTCGACGATGGCAATCGGCGGCGGCCCCGACGCACCCGCGCCAGCGGATCGCCGTCGAGTCCGATGCCGGAGGTCAGCCCATCGGCGGCGGTTAAGGACATCTCAGGCCACCTTGGTACGGGGATCGATGACTCGACACGCCAGATCCGCGATCAGGTTCGCCGCAACCACGAAGAGCGCCGCGATGAAGACGATCGCCTGCAGGAGCACGATGTCTCGCTGCTGTACTGCTTGGATCGCGAGTTGCCCGAACCCAGGCCATGCGAACACGGTCTCGACAACGACGGCGTATCCGGCGAGGGCGAAGGCGGCTTCGTAGCTCGCCAGGGTCAGGATCGGCACCATCACGTTGCGCAGCAGATGGGCCATGATGATCCGCGCCGAGCCGTAGCCGCGCGCGCGTAGCGCAACGACGTAGGACTGGCTCCACTGCTCGACCATCGTCACGCGGGTGATCAACGCGATCCGGCCGCCCATGGGAAGCGCAAGGGTGACCGCCGGCAACACGAGGTAACGCAGGCCGCCGCTGCCGGCGCTCGGGAACCACCCGAGGTGCTCGGAGAACCCGAGAATCAGCATCGTTCCCAGCCAGAACGGCGCGATCGACACGCCGGTCAGGCAGAACGCGCTGATGACGTTGTCGAGAAGCCGGCCCGGCCGCAGGCTCGCAAAGACTCCCAGGGGGATGAAGCCGACCAGCGCGATGAGCAGGCCCGCGCCGACCAGCTCGAGCGTCTTGGGAATCCGCTGTCCGACGAGTGAGAGCGCTGGTGCGTCCTGCCAGTAGGACCGCCCGAAGTCACCGTGGACGAGCTGGCTGAAGAATGTTCCGAGCTGGCTCCACAAGGAATGCGACAGGCCGAGCTTCTCTGTCAGCGCTGCCTTGTCCGCGGGCGAGGCGCCGATCGGGGTCATCACTTGCACCGGGTCGGTGAGCAGACGGGTGACGAAGAAGACGGTCAGCGTCACCGCAAGCATGACCAGCGCGCCATGGACGAGCCGCCGCAAGACGAAGACTGTCATCTACAGCTCCCTAGATCGACGGACCCAGCGACTTCCTCATCGCGTCAGAAGACTCCGATCTTCGACTTCTCCACCAGCTCCCAGTCAATCTCCA
>Ga0164242_10001994_pt1 | contig 23828 bp, 21 predicted proteins | sample OricomgcompostMG_FD_108783 | JGI IMG/M metagenome (GOLD analysis project Ga0164242, IMG submission 108783) | Miracle-Growth compost microbial communities from Emeryville, California, USA - Original compost - Miracle growth compost (MG) ...
CGGCTTGACGAAATCTTCCAGCGCGCGAACCAGCACCTTGTCGCCATTGAAATCCTCCGCCAGCGAAGCTCCGATCTTCGCCAGTTCCAGGAACAGTGCCTGGCCGGGTTGCCCGTCGCCCAGGAACTCGGCCACCTGCTCCATCTCGGGCGCCCACCGGTGCGCCTTGGGAAACATGTCGGGGATGGCGCCCTCGAGGCGTTCGAGCAAGTGCGGACGACTGGCCTGCAACGCCTTGCGCAGCCCTTCGGTCGCGCCCGCGCGCGCGGCGCCCAATATCATGGCGGAGGCCAGGAAGGTCATTCCCTTGCTTATGCCCGCATAGGACATCTTCAGCGCGGACGCCGCGCCCACCTGCTCGCCCATCACCTGCACCTTCAGGCCCAACTCGCCCAAGCCGCCCAGCGCACCGGCAGACGGCCCCGACAGATAAAGCGTCGGACTCCTGGTATCGCTGGGCGGCAGGCCGATGATGCCGCCATCGACGAATGCCGCTCCGCTGCCGCGGATGACCGCTTCTATCTCCTTCACCGTTTCGACGCTCACCGCGTTGCAGTCCGCATAAATCGCCTTGCGCCCGGCTTTGCCCAGTGACACGGCCAGACGCCGCGCCAGTGCAACCGCCTGGGTCGGCGGCACGACCGACAAAATGACATCCGCCGCGGCGATATCGTCGTCGCTCGCATCGCGCATGCCCGCAGCCGAAGCGCGCTTGCACGTGGCCTCGCTGCGCCCCTCCAGCGAGGTCAGCACCTCGATGCCGCTGGACGTCAGGCGTCGGGCCAGTCCGCTACCCATCGCACCCGGCGCGAGGATGGCTACCGTCGAGATTTTCTTCATGGTCCCGGCCTCCGTGTTCAAGCTGCAAGGGAAAGGCGGCATCCGCCACTGGAGCCTACAACGCTTCCCGTTCAAGAAAGTCATCGAACACCGCGACCAATGGATCAGGCCGCATGGGGCCATGATGCCTCGCCCGGGTTCCGTGACATCGAAACCGCATTTGATCCGGATACTCCCCGGCCGGACAACAGCAGAATCCGCCCATCGGCCCAACACGCGCCCCGTCCGCACCGGGCATCCGGCCAGCCCGTTGTGTGACGTAGATCCTTGCACACCGCCGCGCATGGAGTTAATCCATAAACAGGGGAATCAGCTATGGATGCGGTCCACTCCAAAAGCGCCATGGTGTACAAGCAGGTGCGGCGCGCGCTGCGCTCCGGACGCTACGCACCCGGCCAGCGCATCGACCCGACCGTGCTGGCCGGGGAACTCCACATCAGCCCCACGCCCGTCCGGTTCGCCCTGTACCGGCTGGTTGGCGAGAACCTGCTGGTCGACCATGCCCGCGGCGGACTGCACGTGCCGCTGCTCAACGAAGTGGCCCTGCGCGACCTCTACGACTGGATGGAACGCCTGCTGACGATGGCCTGCGGCATTGCCGCCACCAGGAAGGTAGAGCCAGCGGAACCGGCAACTGCCGGCAGCGACCTGGTGAAACTGACCTGGAAACTGTTCGACGCCATTGCCCGGGCCTCGGCCCACCGCTACCTGTACCAGTCGGTAAAGCAGGCCAACGACCAACTGGCGCCGATACGCCGAGCCAAGCAGGGCTGGCTCACACAGGGCGAGGAAGAACTCTCCACACTGAGCCGACTCTGGCAGGCGCGCGACATGGCGGCCCTGAAAACCGCCCTGCACGACTACCACGAACGCCGCAAGCGGCTCGTTCCGTGCATCGTGGCCCTGCTGAGCGACAACAACGACGATCAGGGCTAGCGTTTGCTAATGGCAAAGACCGGTTCGGCACAACGTGACGAACATCACACTCAAGGAATAATCATAAGATAACAACGCAATAATCATTTGAAGATTAAAAGCCGTGACTCTTACGGTAACCGCGTCATGGAACAGCCATGACGCAACCGCAGGAGATTAAGATGGACACGAACGAAAAATTCCGCAATGACACGTCGGAAGACGTCGTCGTGCTTGGCGTCGCCAGCATCGAGACCCAAGGAACTCCCGAGAAAATGGGCGAACTGACCGGCGGCTTTGAATCTCTCGGCATTTCCGAAGACTGACCGCCAGGGGCGTGCTGAAAAGTGCGCCCCTCCTGCGTCCCTGGAGGCGGAAATGATTCGTCACCTGAATTCGGATATATCTTTCTGCGAACTGGATAACCAACTTTTCTTCCTGGACATACGGGGCGACCGCTACTTCCAGCTGTCCAGAGCATTGGAACATAACTTCCTCAGCTACCTGGAAACTCCTGGCGACGCAAGCATCGACATCAGCGGGCTGGTCAAACACAACCTGCTCCCTCTGGCCTCAGAGTCACCGTGCAACGGCCCCACAACAGGCATCGTCTCCCCCAGTGAAAGCGCCATTGAAATACCGGGTTCCACCAAGCACATCTCTCTTGATGTGGTGCAAGATGTCTTCCTCACGGTTGCTGTGATGCGCTGGCAACTGAAAGTACGACGCCTGAAGCCCATCCTCCAAGCCTTAAGCAACTACCGCGAAGGAAAAACATCACCTCACTCTGACGGCCACATCGGACAACAACGTTTATTGGAAGCCGCAACCTCCTTCAATAGCGTGCGCCCCTACGTCCCTATCGAAACTTGCTGTCTGATCGACTCGTTGTCGATGGTCAGATTCTTAGCCAAACGTGGCCTGCACGCCCACCTTGTCATGGGAATCGCTTGCGATCCGTTCTCCGCCCATGCCTGGGTACAACACGGCCCCCTGGTATTGAACGAAACCGTGGGAGTGGCCCAGGCCCATGTCCCGATCCGAGTGATCTGATGTGCTACCGCTACATCGCGTTGATAAACAGCTCCATCGGCAACGCCGACGACTGCGGACGTCAGTTTGCCGACGCACTTCGGGAGGCAGGCATGGAACTTCAAAGCCGTATGGGGCGACTAGCTCTGTTTGCGCCCAAGGAAACGCCGACCATGTCCGTCCCCGGTGGAGGCATCCTTCTCGGCGACCTGTACGACGCAGGCGGCAAGCCGGTGAGGGACCTGGCAAGTCTCCAGCATCTGTCGACGCAATCGGCGCTCCGACAACATCTTCTCGATCACTACTGGGGCGAGTATCTGCTGTTCCAGCCTGCCGAAGGGGGGGGCGGTAGCACCCTCATGCGGGATCCATCCGGTGGCATGGCGTGCGCCTATTCGCTGCAGGACGACAGCGGATTCATTACCTCCGACGTGTCGATCGCATCGCGCATCGGTCTGTATCGCGATCGGATCGATTGGGCCTTTGTAAGCCGCTGCCTGATTTACCCGCGCCTGAAAGTATCCCGCACGGGCCTTGCCGGCATCAGCGAGCTGCTTCCCGGCTGCATACTCCCCATCGACAGCAAGAAAGCGTCCACCCATCTCGCGTGGTCTCCCTGGACTTTCGTCACGCCAGCAGAGCGGCAGACCGATCCCATCGCGGCAGCGCAAATGATCCGTGAAGCCACCACCACGGTAGTTCGAGCCATGGCCGAAACCGATCGCGCCCTGCTGCTCGAGCTCTCCGGAGGACTGGATTCGTCGATCATCGGCGCCTGTCTGGCGAATACGCACGCACGGGTAGTCTGTTGCACAGTCACCACACCCTTACCTGGCGCCGACGAACGCAGGTACGCAAGCCAGATCGCGGAGCAGCTCGGCGTCGACCTTCTGCAACAGCCGCTCGACTTCGCAGATGCCGACATCGGTTTTGAACTGCCGAAGCACACACTGCGACCGGCGGTCTGGGCGTTAGGCCGAGCTGCCGCTCGTGTAATGGACCATGCAGCGGAGTCGCAGGGAGTGAACAGCCTGTTCTCTGGGGGCGGCGGCGATACGGTCTTCAGCTACCTACGATCCGCCGCCCCTGCGGCTGATGCTTTCAGGGCATGCGGGTTAGCAGCGGGCTACAAAGCCATCCTCGACCTGAGCAGGCTGCATGGGTGCACAGTGACAAAAGCAGCACGGCTGACACTGCGGAAGCTGTGCCTCCGCTCCAAAGACCCGTGCAAGCCAGATTACTCGTTGTTGTCACGCACCGATGAGATCCCACCTCAGGGACTTCACCCATGGTTCTCCTCACCGTCCAATGCGTTTCAAGGCGATTGCGAACGGATATTCGAGCTCGCGGGCAATCAGCTGTTCGCTGACGGCACACTCCGAGCAAGTGGCCGGCGCGTACGTTTACCCCTTCTCTCGCAACCCGTCATGGAGGCCTGCCTCCGCGTACCAAGCTGGATGTGGATAGCCGGAGGCCGAAATCGCGCCATGGCGCGGTCCGCGTTTTCCGGGAAGCTTCCGCACGACGTGCTCAACCGGCGCAGCAAGGGTACTTTTATGAACTACATCTTTGCGGTGTATCGCAAGAAAAATGAAGCGATCAGTCGCTTCTTGCTGGACGGCCACCTCTGCGCACGCGGACTGCTGGACCCGTATAAACTGAATCTCTTTCTGCAACGTCCACCACCAGCCCGTGATCAATCGTTCATGCGAATCTTCGAATTATGCATGATCGAAAATTGGGTAAGAAATCACGCTTGACAGGGAGTACGTGAAGATCAAAGGCCAGTCGTCCTCCACTTCGCGTGCTCCCGCATGACACGCCAGCGCATGTACTGCACCCTCTTCGAGGGTGCAGGATCCTCGTAGCCCTGCAACCAGAACCGGAACCAGTCGAGGTTCCTTTCGTACACGGCGAGCTTGTGCCTCGGTTGGAACTTCTGGTGCGGTTCGTTCGGGAACACATAGAGGTCCGCCCGATGCTCGCGAATCAGAGGAATCACGTAGTCCAGCGCGTACATGTATTCCTGTTCGGACTGCTGGAAGAGGATCGGGGCATGGATCCTGTCCCGTTGGAACACCGGCGAAAGCACTTTCCAGCGCTCCGGCGTCTCGCTTGGCGAACCCAATCCCCAGTCCATCCGCAGGCTTTTGAGGAATGCTTCGCCTTTCATGCTGCTTATCAGGTAGTAGAGAGGTGACACCACTGAACTGGCGACCGATGCAGCGGCAAGCATATTCGAGTGAGTAACCGTCCACATCGTCACCTCTCCGCCGAAGCTCAACCCACCCATACCCACCCTCGCACGATCGATCTCGCCCTTCTTGGATAGTAGATCGACCACGCTCTCAACCGCCGCCACTCCCTCCCCATATCGCGCGACCGCATTCATGATGTATCCCGGCGGGTGGTTGATGCACAGCGCCGAGATACCCGCCTGAGCCAAGGAGACCAACGGCCACTCGTCCCCTACCCCACCCCGTACGAATCCAGGACAGCTATAGTAAGTGATGAACAATGGAGTCAGCCCAGCACCACTGCGTCGCGCCGGATAGAACTGGCCCGTGAACCATCGCCCCCGCTTGTCCTTCCATCTCAACAAACGCACGGAAATCTTGGCCATGTCCCTGGCGAGTGCCGCATTGGGATCGAACAGGACGTGGCGTTCTCCGCTCTCCAAGTCGATCCGCTCCAGCCGTGGCGGCTGATCGGCATCCGCTGTTACACACACCAGCACCTCAGCCGATACACCGCAATCCGATGCCGGATCAGGCCCACCACCATTGATCAGCCCTTTGGTATCTACGACCAAACGCACCTTCCCGGTCCCGACATTCCATCGAAAGATCGATTGCGCCAGCCCCAGGCGAGGGTCGGTGATGGTGAACAGCACTTCGTCATGCCCCGGACGCCACTGAATCCCCGTGATGGCCTTCCTCGCGCACCCTTCCGACTCACATGTGACGGCCCTCCGAGCATGTCCACCCGGAAGCGCCGACAGCAAGACGTCGGGCCGATACATCTGTCCTTTGCCATCGCCAACACGTGTCAACCAGGCCACCCTGCCGCCTTGCGGGTCACGCGTGGATTTCCAGGGGTCGCCATCGACGCCCAACCTGCCCGGAGCCGGCGATGGCACCGCAAGCACATCCGAACCGGCGAGCAACCGTTTCGCCCCTGTGGCAAGATCGACCTCCTTCCAATGATCCGGCACGCCCGCCAACAGCGGAACACGGTCGAACCAGACCTTGCCGTAGCGCTGCGTCGCTAAACGCCCGTCGGCGTAGCCGGAGCGGAACAGCCCTTGGCTGATCGGCACGGAGGCATCAATATGGATGCCCTGGTCGTATTCGGACCGCTCCGCCGAGCGGACCTCCTCGCGGGTCGCACCAACGCTGTATTCGAGAATACGGCCATGCTTGCCCAAGGCGAAATCGCGCACGTTCGCCGCATCATGTGTCAAAGGCTCCGCACCCGAACCGTCCGCCGCTGCGCGCCATACATCGATCTTTCCGTTGACCAAGGCGCGGTAGTAGATCCAACGATCGTCTGCAGACCAAACTACCTTGCAGGACAAGGGCTCGTTTACCGTGTCGCATAGGGGAACACCACCGTCCGCAACGCGCCTGGGCCACGGGTCATCCAGGCCCTGCACATACCAGACCGTGTCGTAGGTATTGCGCGCCACCGACGCCCGAACGACCCGGAATGCCACGCTACGACCGTCTGGCGATAGCGTAGGACTCGCGATATCGGCCACCTCCAGCAGCCGGCGCGGCGATATGATGGATGCGTGGCAAGCGGACATAGAAACCGCCAGCAGAGCCCCTGCAAACAACAGGGGCCACACGATGTACTTCAACATGGGAACAGTCGCCTCTCTTGATCGTCGTGGGCACCGGCTGCCACCGGTGCCGGCGGGCATCACCAATGCTTGGATACGGAAAGGCTGAGGAAACGCCCCACCGCCGAATAGTTGGTCGAGTCGTAAGGCGTATTCATCAAGGAAGTGACGGCATACAGCGGCGGAGCGCGATCGAGCAGATTCTGTGCAGACAATTCCAACGCCACGTCCGACCATGCGTCATCGCGCGCCCCAGTGTCGTAGTGCAATGTGGCGTCGAAAGTGGTGAACGAGGCGCCCTTCCTGCCGTCGGCCGTGTTGGTCACTCCGCTCTTGTAGTTGCCGAATAGCGAAGCACCGAAACCGCCCTGCTGCCAGACCGCCCCGAACCGGCTGCTGGTCTTGGCCGGATAGAACAACGTTCCGGCCAAGTTGTAAGGGGTCTGCGCGGCCGTCAGGGATTGTTTGCTGTCCAACCAAGTGGCTGAGCCACGAACTGTCAGCCGTCCCTTCCCCACATCGATCTGGTACGACGCGGACAGATCGCTTCCCTTGATCTTCTGCCGGGATGCATTGACATATCGGTCATCGATGATCGCCACGACCTTGCTGGCGTCGTAAGGTGTGCCGACGTAGTTGTAGAACTGGCTCACGTTTGAAAGCACCTGGGCCTGCGTCGCCCCAGTCGGACCGTAATCGACAAAATCCGCGTAGACCGGATTGCCGAACACGTTGTACGTGGTGATCGGCTGCAGAACACGCTGGGTATAGTCGATATCGAACCAAGTCAGCTCCGCCTCAAGGCCGGTCAATGCCTCCGGATGGAATGCCAACGAGGTATTCCATGTCTGGGCCCGTTCCGGCTGCAGGTCAGGGTTACCACCCGACAAGTACAACGCCGTCGCGTCCTTCGGGTAACCGGTGCCAAGCGTCGCGGCCGGGTAGTAGACGGCGACCTGCGTGGAATAACGTTGAGCCAGCGTAGGCGCCTTAAATGACTTGCCCCACGAGGCCTTCAACGAGATGTCGGCACTAGGTGAATAGATCACGCCGAATTTAGGGGTGGTCACCCTACCGTAATCACCATCCTCGGCGCGAAGCGCACCTGTGAACACAAGTCGCTTAACGCCGGCAATGCCCTGCTCCGGCCCGACCAGCGGTAGGTTCAGCTCGGCATAGGCAAAACGGCTACTCTGGTCGCCATCCACGTCGACCTTGTTACCGCTGATATCCACGTCCAGAAAGTCGTTGTGTCGATAACCCACACCAGTAGCCAGTCGCGCCTCGCCGCCGGGCAAAGTGAACAACGGCCCTTCCGCACCGATCTCGTAAGCGTGGCTCTTGTTGCTGTACGCACCAAGGCTGTTTGCGGTGATGGCCCCAGCCGGCTTGCTCACCATCGGCTCGGCAAAAGACGTCTTGTCTTTTCCCACGGCCGCGTCAAGCGTGAGCGTCCAGTTGCCCAATTGCACGTCTAGGCCGGGTGCTATCAAGGTGGTATTCGTCCCTGCCTTGTAGGGGTAGTAGACGCTGGCGTCGGCCTCCGCCGTCGTGATATCCCGTTTGCTGCCGAGTGCATCCAAATGCAGTTCAACGGCGTCACCCAACGACTGGTGCAGGCTAAACACACCGCTACGCAAGTCATTGCCCTGCCACAGCGTTGAGGGTCGGTACATTGATTGGGTGTAGTAACGTTGGTCGGAGTAGATCGGATCGTTGGAAGTTTTCTCGCCCGCTACAATCAAGCCGCCCGTGGCCCAAGTGGTACCTGCAGTAGCGTTGTACTCATGCGTGGTCAGCCCGCCGTCGGTGGCTCCACCATAGCGCGCGCCCACGGTCACGCCATCGAAGTCGCGTTTGAGAATCACATTGGCTACGCCGCCTACTGCGTCAGAGCCATAGATGGCCGAAGCGCCATCCGGGACAATCTCAAAACGTTCCACTGCCTCAACCGGAATGGCACTGATATCGACCGCTTGGGAGAAGCCGCCATAGGACATGCGACGGCCATTGAGCAAGGTCAGGGTCGCATCCGGTCCCAGCCCACGTAGATCCATGCCCGAACCACCAGTGACGTTTTGATCACTGGGCCCGCCTTGCGCCGCGCCTGCCGCCACCCCAGGATTCTGCCCCCCACCAAAATTCTGCGGCACACTACGTATCACCTCGCCCAGATCCGAGAACCCCTCCTGCTGGATCTGTTCGCTGCCGATGGTGATCACCGGCGACGGTGTAGTACCGCCGCGGATGCGCGTGCCGGTGACCTGCACGCTTTCCATGGTCGTGACGGACTGCGGCTGGGTATCGGCGGTCGCTTGTTTCGAGTGCTTTTTGCCTGATGCATCGGTGGCCGGCGCCCTGCCCTGCGCGGTCGTGTCCTTGCTGGTGTCCTGGGCCATGACTCGCTCACCGGTGCCGGTGGCTGCCACGAGCAGGGCGATGGAAACGGCGCTGCATAGCGTACGTGTCTTCATACTTCCCCTTTGATTTCCCCTTGGTTGGCCCTCCCGGCTTGCCGTTCCGCCCATGCCCCGGGCGCTGGCAAGATTCGTAGGGCAAGCTCTGTCTCGCTTGTGGACTGCCCTGGCGGCGGATGCGGCGCTTACCGCTACAGAGCGCAGCCCCACCCCTTGGGCACTCGCGGCACCACTAACGAGAGTTATAGACAGTAGAGCAATAATCTGTAGATTTCAAGGCGGTAGACGGCCAGGCTTAGTCCATGCCTGCCAAGCCCACGCCTTCTTCCGTATCGATCGCCCGTGCCCACATCGGGGCGAACATTCGTCGCCTGCGCAAGGCCATGGATCTGACCCAGGAGAAGCTTGGCGAAATAGCGGGGTATCACCGCACCTACGTGTCGCAGCTCGAGCGCTGCCGCACCAATATTTCCGTTGACCGGCTCGACCGGCTGGCCCAGATCCTGGGTGTGGATGCCCACACGCTGATGCAGCCGCCGCCCGATGAAGAGGGCTGACGCTCCTCCGCCTCCGGGCGGGCTGGCGGGCCCCGGGCACACGGCGGCTATTCCCAAGCAGGCTGCCGGCGCGAGCGACACAAGGATGCAACTGGCCTGGGCACCGCAGGCGCGGCACCGCCCTTAAAGTAGAGTTATAATCTGTAGAACCCTACCCGGTAGATGGTCAGGCTGGATGCATGCCGTCCAAGCCCTCGCCTCCATCTCCGCCCAGCGCTCGCCATCGCGTGGCAGCCAACATCCGTCACCTGCGCAAGACCAGGGGGTTGAGCCAAGAGAAGCTGGCCGAGATCGCGGACTTCCATCGCACCTACGTGTCCCAGCTTGAGCGTTGCGTCACCAACATCTCGATAGATGGCCTTGAGCGGCTGGCCCAAGTGCTGGGGGTGGATATCGTCGAACTACTGCAGGTGCCAGCCCGGGCCAGGGAAAAGGCGAAGTAGAAGGCGCAGTCTGTGACTGGCCTACTTCCATGCAGAGCGAATGAGCGCGCATGGTTGCCCGGGGGCTTCAGAACCTAGGTGGACGCGGGCGCTGACGAATCTCCGTTGACGTCGACGGCAAAGCTTGCCTGCGCCCGCATGACGCACTGCGTGCGCAGCCCCCTGCCCATTGAAAGTGCACCCGTCATCGGTTCCACCTGACTTTCCGTGCCGGCAGGCTCGCCTGGCAGCTTGGTCGGATCGGGCCAGACTCGGGGTGCAGAGCCATTCTGCCTCAACCCGGCCGCCAGCGCTGTAGGAATTACCCTTCAAAGTATGTCAGCCATCGCCTGTTGCGAATTGCCGGGGGTGCAGACCATTCTCTATCCGCCCGGTCAACCGATCTGGCGAACAGACGGGTGGAGGCAATTATTCCCACGGCGGCGCCTCCCGATCCCTCCATTGCCGATCTCCCCTACCAGCCGGGACCCGGATAACCCGCCGACAATCCGGACGACCAGACAACATGGATTCGAGCATCCAACAGACGACCAGCGACGACTGGATCAGACTTCGCCGCGACCGGGAAACTGGCATCGAAAGCGTGCACGCGCATTTCCGCGGTCACGCCTACGATCCCCACGACCACGACGAGATGCTGGTCGGCGTCACCCAGCAGGGGGTCCAGCAGTTCCGTTGCCATCGTTCGCTCCACACCAGCACGCCGGGGCGGGCCATCCTGATCGAGCCCGGGGCGGTCCACGACGGGCATGCGCCCGGGGCGGACGGCTTCACCTACGCGATGCTGTACCTGCCCCAGGCCTGGGTGGCCGGCATGCTGCAGCGGCTGGGCGCGTGGGAGATTTCCGCGATCCAGCCGGCGTTCCGCAGCACGCTGGCGGAAGACGCCGCGCTGAGCGTGGCGATACAGCAGGCGTTCGTCGCCCTCCACCATGGCGAAGGCCGGTTGGCGCGCGACCAGAGCCTGGACCGCCTGATCGGCCTGCTTTCCCGGCACCTGGCCAAGGGGCTGCCACGTGTCCAGCGCGACTCGGCGGCCACGGTCGAACGCGCCAGGGATTTCCTGCACGCCCGGATGGACCGCGACATCGGCCTCGACGAACTGGCCGGCTACTCCGGCATCGACCGGTTCCGACTTGCCCGGCAGTTCAAGCAGGCGTTCGGCCTGTCGCCGCATCCTACCTCGTGCGACTGCGGCTGCGCGCGGCCCGCGCCCTGCTCGCCGGTGGCGAGGAGCCCGCGCAAGTGGCGATCAAGGCGGGCTTCGCGGACCAGAGCCACCTGGGACGCTGGTTCCGGCGCGCCTACCGGCTCACGCCGGCCGCATACCAGCGGCAATGCACAAACGTTCTAGATTGAACTCCCCACCGCTCCGACCATGGCCGCCGGCCTAGTAAAGAACGGAGCACCGAGATGTTCGACACCAAAGTGGCCCTCATCGTCCGCAATGACCTGGCGACCTGGCAGCGGCTGAACGTGGTCGCGTTCCTCGCCACCGGCATCGCCTCGGCCGCCCCCGACGCCATGGGCGAACCGTACGTCGACGCGAACGGCCATCGCTACGGAAACATGCTGGGGCAGCCGATGCTGGTCTTCGAGGCCGATCTCGCCGGCCTCCAGGCCGCGCACCGCACCGGACTCGAACGCGATATCACGGTGCTGCCGTACGTGGCCGCCATGTTCTCCACCGGGCACGACGCGGCCAACCGCGAAGCCTTCCTCGCGGAAGACCCCGGCAACCTGAACCTGGTCGGGCTGGCATTGCGCGGACGGAAGAAGGCGGTGGAGAAAGCCACGAAGGGCCTGTCCCTGCATCCCTGACGCTGCTGCAGGCTGGCCGAAGTCCTGATCATGCGATGCGGCCTTCCAGGGCCATGGACCATGAGCGCCTGTGAAGGGACGGCCCCGTGCCAGAGGCCATCGAGCGCCATGCTCCCTCTCCCCTCCGGGGAGAGGGCTGGGGTGAGGGACCAACCTCGCGAGAACCTGCCCACGAAGCGCGCTTCGTGGCTGCGCCCCCGCAAGCACCCGCCCCTCATCCGGCCCTGCGGGCCACCTTCTCCCCGGAGGGGAGAAGGAGTTCCCCCGTACCTTAGCGCTTGTAATCCACCTTCAACGTCAGGATTTCATACGGATGGATCGTCACCGTCGCAACATCTCCTGACACCGGCACCTTGGCCCCGTCGGCCTGTTCCATCAGGTTGGTCACCACGGCGCCGGTCGCACCCTGCGGCAGCTTCACCTTCACCTGCTCGGTTTTGTTGGCGATCTCGTACATGCGCACGATCAGCGCGTTCGAATCCTCGGCCTTCTTGAGGGCCGTCAGCACCACGTCGGGCGAGGAGACCGAGGCGAAGCTGTGCTCGGGCGGCAGGTCGCCCTGGTGGGCTTCCACCTGCACGCCGAGCAGGCGGTCGTTGAAGTCGTAGCCGTGCTCCACCGTGTGCGCGGCCAGCCAGCCGCCGGCATGCGGATAGAGCGCGTAGCGGAATGCCTGGTGGCCCTGGTCGGCATGCGGATCGGGATAGGTCGGCGAACGCAGCAGGGAGATCCGCAGCAGGTTGCCGATGGCGTCGTAGCCGTACTTCGAGTCGTTGATCAGGCTGAAGCCGTGCCGTCCGTCGCCCTCATCAGCCCAGCGCTGGGCCGAGACCTCGAACTTCGCCTTCTCGAAGCTGTTGTTGCGGGTGGTCGGCCGCTGGATGGATCCGTACGGAATCTCGAACGTGGCCTGGGGCGCGCTGGCCGCCAACGGGAACGCCGCCTTGAGCATGATGTGCTTCTCGTGCCACTCCACCTGGTTCGAGACCACCGCGTGGTCGGCCCCGCTGTCGAGGGAGATGTCCTGCGTGAACGTCGAGCCCCGCCAGTGCCGCTTGATCTCGATGATGTCGCGCAGCCCGTTCTGCTGCACCAGCCTGACCGAGTCCACCTCGTCGATGGGCATGGGATGCTTGAAGGCATCCGGGTTGATGTTCCAGGCGTCGTACTGTGCGGGCGTGTCCTTGAACGCCTGCAACTGGTTGCCGCAACCGCCCTTGGCGATCGTCTCGAAGCGGTCTTTCTTGTCGAACAGGCTGGTGATGCAACCGTTGCTCGGGTCCACCATCAGCCGGAGATTCGCGTTCTCGAGCGTCAGTCCGTGCGCCTGCAGGTCGCTCTGGAAGGCCTTGTTGCCCGGCACCACGTGCAACACCGTGTAACCCATCGCCGGCACGTCCTGCGCCTGCACTTCCAGCGTGAAAGCGTGCGTCTCGGCGTTCGAATCGAGCACCTGGCTCGGCAGCACACGGCCCTGTGCATCCACCACCGACACCTCGCGGGTCGGATCCGGCATCTGCACGCGGATCCTGACCGGACCCGTGCGCGGCCAGCCGAGCGTGTTCCATACCAGTACCGGCACGCCCTGCCCGCCGGAGGTGTCGATGCGGGCGGCCACCGTCGCCATCGCCGCCTGCGACACCTCGCCGGTCTCACGCTTCACGGCGGCGAAATCCTTGTTCGCGTCGCGATAGATCACCGCGATGCCCGAGCCCGCGGCCAGGTCATGGAAGCCGTTGAAGGTGATCTTCTTCCACGCGTCGGTCAGGGGCGCGTCGGGGTAGCTCGCGCCGTCCAGCCAGGCCAACGAGGCGAACTTCTCCGCGTTCAGCGCCTCGACCTCCGAGTGGCGCAGGTGGTACTTCTGCTCGGCCTGCGTGGTGTAGGTGCCGCGATGGAACTCCAGGTAAAGCTCGTCCTTCCAGGTCGGGATGCTGATCTTGCCCGCGGGCGGCGTAGGCGGATACGTATAGCCGCGCGCGATCGAGCGGTAGTCCCAGGTCTTCGAGCCCGGCGCGATGTCATGCTCCACCGAGTCGAAGAACGACTGCGCGGTGCCGAACTCCATCTTCGGGATCACCTTGTGGCCGTCGGCCCAGTGCATGCCCTGGTCGAGCATCGCGCGGGTGGCGCCGCCGCCGTGGTCGCTCACGCCGTACAGGTCCATCATCGTGGGCAGGCCGGGCGCATCCTTGCGCGCGGCGGCGAAGTCCAGCGACAGCCGCACCGGGTCGAGGCTCTGGTTGCCGTAGCCGTGCGGGAAATAGGTCAACACCTTGCTGCCATCGGGCGACTCCCACCAGAACAGTTTCAAGGGCAGCTGGTTGGTATCGTTCCACGCCATCTTCTGCGTGACGAAGGTGGTGATGCCCGACTTCTTGTAGATCTGCGGCATCTGCCAGTTGTAGCCGAAGGTGTCCGGGTTCCAGCCGATGGTCACGTCCACGCCGTAATGCTTTTGGTACCAGCGCTTGCCCAGCACGATGGAACGCACCGTCGACTCGCCGCCCGGCATGTTCAGGTCCGGCTCCACCCACATGCCGCCGACCACCTCCCAGCGGCCCGCCTTGATCAGCTGCTTGATCTCGTCATCCAGCTCCGGGTACTTGTCGGCCATCCACGCGTTGTACTGCGCGGCCGATTGGGTGAAGGTGTACTTGGGATACTCCTGCATGAGCTGCGCGGCGGTGCCGAAGGTGCGATGCACCACGTCCACCGTCTCCGAGCGCGGCCACAGCCAGGCCGCGTCGATGTGCGAGTTGCCGGTCTCATGGAAGGTCACCTGCTGCAGCATGGGCTTGAGCGAGGCGAGCTGTTGCTGGGCGGCCTTGAGCGAGGCGTCGAACGTTTTCTGGCCGGCGCCCGAGGAGTCATCCAGAGCCCGGATGTCTACCGTGCCGACGGCTTTTTCCAGCGTCGCCTGGTCTTTCTTCGGGTGCTTCGACAACGCGGGGATCAGCGCCTGGGCGCCCAGCACCTCCTGCACGAAGTCGCTGGGGTTCGGCCGGTCCGGCGCGAACTCCACGTGCAGTTGGGCACCTTCGAAGGTCTTCGTGTCCTCGGTCGCCAGCAGCTTCACCGCCACCAGGAACTTCTCGCCCGGCTTCGCATCGGCGGTCAGCTCGATCGGCTCCAGGTCCGCGCCCAGCGCCACCCGGCGGCCGTTGAAATAGACGATCTCCGGCACGTCGCCGCGCGAGCGGACCCGGAAACGGAACATGATCTTCGTCCCCGTCGGGTCGTAGCCGCCCAGCGTCTTCGGCACCACGATCTCCCGCCGGAACCACGAGGCCCCGGCGGGCGCCTCGGTCTTCGGGCCGACGCGCTTCCAGCCCGAGTCGTCCAGGTCCGTCGCCTCCCCGTGCGCGATATCGCCCTCGTGATAGCGCCATTGGTCGGCTTGCAGATCGTTCAACGCATAAAGCCGCTTGAGCACCGCCTGGTCGGCGGCCGGCAGCTTGTTCATCAGCGCCTGCACGTCGGCGCGCTCGCCCTGCCCGAACGCCGGCAACATCACCGATGCGGCCAGGCACCCGACCCATGCTGCCGACCGAACCCCGCTGCTCTTGCAAAAGCGTTTGCGCTTCATGGTTCTCTCCCCGCGACCAGAAAATTCAATCGATCTAAATTTTGTAGCGAATCACCCGGCGAAGTGCAGGAGGTGGATCGGCTACGCGGATCTGCCCGACTCTGCCATCAAGCGGCGGGCGCGTCCACAACTCGCCGTCACGTTTGACGCACCATGTAGAGAGCGCGCCATGAAGTGCCGCGCTCCCTTACAGTAATCGATCATCACGGTTCGCCCTCCGCGATCATTTCATCGATTCTTTCGCGATTATTTCTTGCTGGCAGTTCTCGGTTCACCAGCCAAAGCGCAAGACCGATCAGTATGCCTCCCGCAGCCTGCATCCAGGAAATCGCCGTGTCCAAGATGAAATACGCAAGGATGACCGTGAACAGCGGAGCCAGGAACAGAAATCCGCTGGTCTTCGTTGCCCCTCCTCTTTTCAGCGCCACGAACCAGAGGCCGAACGAGCCCGTTGACGCGGGGATGGAAAGCCAGAGAAACCAGGCCCATTGCTCTCGCGTCACACCGCTCGGCCATTGCTCGCCATCGAGATAGGCGATGGCCAAGATGGCGATTGCGCCCACCAGCATTTGCCAGAAACTCAAGGCCCAAGTCGCGAGCGGCAATGCCGCCCGCTTGTTGATGAGCGTTGCGCTTGCCCAGCAAAGCGCAGAGACGATACCGATGATTTCGCCAGTCAGCGTCGCCCCGCCAGAAAACATGACTGGGCTGATACCGATGGCAAGCGCCACGCCGACAACGCCAAGAAGCAGCCCGACGAGCCTTGCCCGGTGCAGGCTCTCCCCAAGAAAAATGCGACCAAGAACAGCTACCCAAATCGGGTTGGTAAAAAGCAGGATGGCGGCGGTCGATGCGGAGATGAACTGCATGGCCCAGAACAGCAACCCCATGACGGCGGCCGTCTGGAGCAAGCCAATCAGGATCACCAGCGCAGCATCACGCAGCCCTGCTTTGGCGGGCAGGAGCGCAGCCATGACATTTCGCTCGCCGACCAGCACCAATGGCAGGGTTGCCAAGGCCGCGACAAAGAAGCGCCACCCGACCAGGATCATCGGCGTGAAGCCCTGCTGCAGCAGGATTTTTCCTGCGACGAAGCTGGACCCCATCAAGAAGGTGGACGCGAAGAGCGTGACAAGAAAGCCAGCCTGGCTGGACGCAGGAGCGCGGGGATGTCGTGCCATCAGCGAGCTCCTTCCTGGGCACTTGTAAATTCGGCGACACGGGAAGCCAACGCTTCCGGCATATCCTCTGGCAGGAAATGCCCAGCTTCATCAAATACCTGAACTTGGGCACGGGGCATCTTCCCGGCCAGGTGCTCTGCGAAATGCAACGGCTGGAATGTGTCGAACCGGCCCCAGACGATGAGCGTGGGCAGGGCCCGCTTCTCGACGTCTTCCATGCGCGAGGAAAGTTCTTCTGTCCTCAACGCCCGGGCCGCACGCAGGTATGCGAGCCTCCCGTCGATGCCACGGAACGGACGCTCATAGGCCTCGACCAGTTCAGCGGTCACCCGATCGGTATGGAACATGCCTCGTGAAAAACCTTTCGCCAGGCCCTTCTTCAGATCGAAGTCCGGTGCACCAAGAATTTCGTCCCACACCGGCTCCTTCAAGCGGGCAATCCCTGGCTCTGGAAACGAGTCATAGAGGATGGAGTCGACCAGAACGAGACGATCCAGGATTTCGGGGTGGTCGATAGCCACGAGCTAGGCAACCCCGCCTCCGATGTCATGGCCCACCATGCTCCCGCGCTTCCACCCCAGGGCCGAAAGCGCCTGAAAGATGATCTCGGATTGCGCCTGGATTCCGAGGTCCGCGTCCAAAGGCTTGTCGGAATCGCCATAGCTGAGAAGGTCTATGGCAAGAACTTCATGCCCTGACGCGGCGAGAAGCGGCATGACGTTGCGCCAAAGATGACGGCTCGTGGGAATGCCGTGAACAAGGACGATGGCACTGCCGTGGCCCTGGCGCGTGTAGGCAATGCGGTGACCGGCCACGTCAAGAAAGCCATTTTCAAGAATTTCGTTATTCATGGCGCTGCGCCCCATCCGCATGAACCGCAAGGATTTCGCAGACCACTGAATTTCGCGGAGTTGGCACGCCAAGCCGTTGGCCTCTGCCGCTGACGTCGCCGCTGAGCCACTGCACTTCCAGCCGGTTTCCGCGTTCCAGGTCGCGCAGCATGGAGGCGGTCATGTCGGCGGGCAGCTGGTCGCAGAAGCGAAGCCGGTCCAGGGCAAAGTCCGCGGCGAGGTTGACGCCTTCGGCCCGGCCGACATCCACCACCTCTTGCATGACGCCTTCGAGCAAGCTGCGGGAGGCCGGGTTGCCGCGCACTACGCCTATCGGACACCGGGTGGACGCAGTGGTCGCCGACAGGCCAACCAGGAAGACGAACTTCTCCCAGATCACTCTGGCGATGTCGTCGCTGATCTCGGCGTCGATCCCCGACTGGATGCAGGCCCGATGGAAGCGCTCGATACGCGCGCTGCGATGGCCGCTGTACTCGCCAAAGACCAGCTTCTGCAAGTTGTTGGCATGACCGATGACGCCCGGGGCCTCGATGGTTGCCGCAATGTAGCAGACGCCACCTGCTACCGGCTTTTCTCCGAGCGTGGCTCTCAGCAATTCGTCCTTGACCACCCCGTTCTGGAACGAGATCACCATCGTTTCGGGTCCGATCAGCGGCTTGATCGCTTTGGCCGCCGTCTCGGTATCCCAAAGCTTGACACCGAACAGAACGACATCGACTGGCCCGACGTCCGACGGTGTGTCGGTTGCTCTGGGCGTGGGGACATGCATGTCCCCCAGCGGACTGCGCACAGTGAGGCCTTGGGACTTGATGGCAGCCAGGTGCGCCCCTCTGGCAATGAAGCTGACGTCGTTGCCTCCGAGGGCCAGCTTGGCTCCGAAATAGCCACCTACGCCTCCGGTACCCATGATCGCGATCTTCATCTCTAGCTCCATTCTTGAATACGAATTCAAGAAAATTCTAGCTTCAACAAGTATTCGTGGCAATGTATGCTTGATTCATGTGAAAATTCTTGATTGATGAATCATCAATAAGCCATGGGCCGAATACGAAACTTTGACCGCGATGCGGTGCTTGAGCGCGCGGCGGACGTCTTCTGGGAGCGGGGCTATGACGGGACAGGCATGCAGGAGATCTGCCGGGTCACCGGGCTCAACCCGGGCAGCGTCTACGCCGCCTTCGGTGACAAGCACGGCCTCTTCATCGAGGCTTTGAAGAGCTACATGGCGTCCATGTCGCGAGAGACGATCGCGCGCCTGAACAGCAACCCGTCGGGCCGGGCCGGGATTGCCGACTACTACGCGGCGCTCATCGAAGCGATGCTGGACGGCAAACGGCGCTGGGGATGCCTGGTGACGAACTCGATCGTCGAATTCGCCATGGATGATCCGCAGATCAGCGAAGCCTTCCAGCTCCACTTGGTCCGGCTGGAGACGGCCTTGTCTGGCGCGATCGAACGGGCGAAGCAAGCGGGGGAACTATCGCGGGACGTCGATGCTGCCGAAGCTGCCGCATTCCTCGTATGCACGACGCAAGGGCTCAATGTCCTGGCCAAGACCCGGCCCAGCCGGCATACGCTGGAGGCGATCACGCGGCATGCGTTCATGGCGGTGGGATTCGAGGCCTAAAAGACTTCAAAAGGTGTCAGGGACAATGCGTGCGCCGGGGCGGCCTGCCGAGCGGTCGGACTGCGGCGAAACGCCCCATTCTTTCCTCCACCCAGGCCCGGAACCGATCCGTCCCCAGCACCTTCTGCTGTTGCAGGTAACGGCGAATCTCGGCCACCAGCTCGTCGGGCAGCGCATCGTCGAACAAGGCCCGGTACGCCGCTGCCCGGGCGGCGGGATCGGCACCGAGCGCGAGGTATGCGGGATGCGCCATCAGCAGGGGATCCTCCCGCTCGCCCGCATGGGTGCCATAGCTCGACCACGGATAGTCTCCCGGCCGAGCCACCATCCAGGCCCGTACCGGATTGAGCTCGATGTAGCGGCTGCATGCCAGGAAGTACGACCCCGAGTCCACCAGGCACGCCTTGTAGCGCCCTTCCCACAACGTGCCCGTGCGACCGTGGCGGCCATTGAACAACCCGACATAGTTGCGTGCAAAGGTATGCATCAACCGCGACAGCGCCCCTGCCTCGCCCGAGCGTCGCATCAAGATAGGCCAGTGCAACTCATCAGCGACAGCAACAAAGCATCGCAAGTGTCAAAATTCCACTGGACTTCTACTAAACCGAAGCTATCAACGCAACGCACCGACAGCCCAGCCATGGAAGGCCTGATCAATCGGCTTCTTGCTCGTCGTTCCTGCGGAAGCCGGAATGGCGAGCAAAAATCGGAACTTCCCTAACGTGTGGACCACCCGGCAAAGCGTCCAAGGGACAATAACAGCGCCAGCAAACCACTCGCAATCAACGAACCGCCCAAATCCTGACACGTACTTACCCATCCCAAGCCTGCCCCAATCATCAAATAGTACATGAGCCCGAATAAAGCTCCAGCCGTACCGAGCCGATCTTGGTATTGGCCGAGTGCTTTGCCAAGCACATTTGGAATCGCAAGTCCGAAGGCAATAAAAACCAGAAGCATCGGCGCCAGAAACCAGATGCTGTCCTTTGATGCTTGCACACCAATACCGCCAAGAAGAACAAGGCATGACGCCATTGCTATGATTTTCTCGCCATGCACACCAAGTCGGAGCAGTCGCTGATTCAGCCACGAGCCAGTGGACGCGCCAACCGCCAGCACAGCACCACTATATCCATAAACCTGGTCGCTCTGGTGCAGACGTCGGAACAGGAAGGGAGCCAAAACGTAATAACCTAACAGTGAAACATTGAAAACCGCCACAAGCAATGCAGCTCGCCAAATTGCAAGATCGCCCGCCATTATGCGAACGGTCTCTGCGAGTGATGTGCCCACACAAATCCTCGGCATCGTCTCTGGCAGGAAGGCAGCGGTCCAAATAATCATGATGCACACGATTCCAACCAAGAAAAGCATCACCCCTTGGTAACCGTACTCGTGCACGGCGATTGCTCCGGCCAACAGCCCAACGGCTGGACTAGTAGCGAGGAACATTCCTGCGATAGAAAAAACCCTGGCGAGTTCGGAGCCGCCAAATCGATCGCGCAAAATGGTCTGCGTAACCACAGATCCGGCCGCCGCACCGAATGCCGCACATGCCTGGGCTAAGAGCAACCCCCGAAACGATGTGACAAAAATTGCTGCAGTAGATGCAGAAGCAAACAGCAGCAACCCGCACAACATGGATGCCCGACGTCCGAAATGGTCGCAGGCCCTGCCCCAAACCACCACTCCAAAGGCAAAAGCAAGGAAATAGACCGTTAGGGCCTGAGCGGCAACTGCGGGCGTAATCGAGAAAGCTCGCCCAAAGTCGGCAAGCGCCGGACTGTAAAGCGTCTGGGCTATTTGAGGCAGCATCAGCAGAGCTATTGCCAATGCCAGGATACCTTTGTTCTGCATGCGACCACCAAGCCAAAAAACTAATTGTCGCGGCCCGCCTTGTGTCTCGTTACGCATCTGTAGACAAAAAATTCTTTAAATCGGACAATATGTGAATGGCCAGGCTAAATGACACAACCACCTTCAACGCAGACGCCTACTCTGCAGAGGTCGTAGGGCTCGCCACGGAATTGCGCAACCATGATTCCGGCGCACACTCGCACCGACGCGCGCAGCTTTTGTATGCACGACAAGGCTGCGTGCGCATCACGCTCGCGGACCAATTGTGCCTACTGCCTCCCGGCCGGGCAGCATGGATTCCACCCGACACGGTTCACCGTGCGGTAATGACCAATGTCGTCGATTATCGATCCATCTATTTCCGCGCGGACATTGCTACGGCGATGCCGCACGACGTGCGCGTCCTCAGCATTAGCCCCTTGCTTTTCGAAGTGCTTGAAGCCATTGCTACCGTCGAGTTTGATCAATGCTGGCAGACCGGGCGCCGCAGGCATTTGCTGGGATTGAGCGTGGCCGAGATTTGCTCCGCACCTTGCGAGCCCACCCTCTTGCCGTTGCCGTCCGACCGGAGACTCTCACGATTGCTCCACAAACCGGAGCAACTGCCCCCGGAGCTCAAAATTCTGGAAGGGGAAATCGGCGCCAGCGGGAAAACGGTTACCAGGATTTTTCTGAAACAGACAGGAATGACATATCAACAATGGCGACAACAATGGCGTGTGATGCGAGCAATTGAGTTGCTTACCACAGGCCACTCGATATCCACGACTGCCGCCGAACTAGGCTTCTCGAGCGACAGCGTATTCATTTCCTTTTTCAGGAAGATCATGGGGAAAACGCCCAGATCATACTTACAGACGCGACCTGTCAGCTAGAGGCCTTATGCAAAAAGCTTTCTATACAACTCATGAAAACCTTTGGACTCTCTATATTCATCAAGTGACCTCCGGGAATAATTTTTAATTCCGCGCCCCGAATGCCCGCGAGCAACTCCTCAGCGTCGCCCCTTGTCGCAAGACAGTCCTCTTCCCCGCAAATGATAAGAGTGGGGACGTCGATTCCTGCAAGCCGCTCTCGGCTATCAAAAGATAGCTGAGCCTCCAGAGAGCGAAGCCACGCTGAGCGGGCAGACTCTCCGGATTCCTCTTCATCATGGTGGATAAAAGGTTCGGCGCGCGGGCTTGTTAGAAACTCGGCCGAGAATAACCAAGGAAGAATCAGGTCATATATCTGCTTAGGCGACGCGCCACCGCAGTAAACCGCTCCAACGGCCGTAAGGAACAAGCGGGACTGTAGATTTGTCGTTGCGAATGTCGCCGCCAGTGTGAGGCTACTCACCCGGTCGGGCGCATTGATTACAAGGGCCTGTGCAACCAAGCCGCCCATCGAAAAGCCAATTATATGGGCAGTCGCAATGCCTGCAGCGTCCAGCACAGCGACCACGTCTGCGGCAAACTCGTCAATGGAGAATGCTTGCCATCCACCCACACTTTCACCAAAACCGCGAAGATCCACTGCAAGCACCCGATAATGTCTTGCAAGATCTTTCAGCTCTGCCTGCCAAAATCCGGCGTCCCCGCCCAGGCCATGGATCAATACTATCGCCGTCCCATCAGCAGGGCCCGCGTCGATCCAATGAATTTTCCCCTGACAAATACTTACATATGGCATCTGAGATCCCTCATCTTCTATACAGTCGACAAAATTAGAGAGTGCGCTCTATGACTTTTCACTAGACTTTTAGCGCCACGCCAAATTTTCTCATCCATTTTATGTCTCGAATGCATCATCTCAGACATAGAATACGTGAAATCGGACAATGCGCGCTTGATTGCGCCTGCACGACCCAACAAAGAATCTCAACTCTGCACCCATGTTTCAGATATTCGATCACTTAGGCGCAGCGGTGACTTCCACGCTAAACTGAAGCCATATATCGCGCTTGGGCACCCATCCGAAGAAAATAGTTCAAAAGGTGTCAGGGACGAATGGCGCTTACTTAAGCCGCTTCGGATGGCCAAATCGCCGTACCTTTTCGCGAGCGATGGCACGTGGTTGAGTGAGGAGCGCAACGGTTTGAGTCTTCGTTTGACGGCTCGCGGTTTGATACGTCCTGGCCTTCGGCCCATGCGGCGCTGTGCGATCAGAACCAGCAAGCATTCGATCTGTGCTTCATCTGGAGGCAAGCCGCATTGGCTCCATGCCAGCCAGATTTGCAGGCAGTGTTTGAAGCTCAGTTGGCGCGGCAGGACGACGTTGGAGCTGAGGCACGATGCGGACTGACACCAAGCAAAAGGCCCGCCGAGGCAGGCCTTTTGGCATGCGCAGCGATCCCGGATTACATGTTGCGGCGGTATTCGCCGCCCACGTCGTACAGCGCATGGCTGATCTGCCCCAGGGAGTGGGTCTTTACCGCTTGCATCAGCGCGGCGAAGACGTTCTTGCGGTCGCGGGCGGTGTTTTGCAGGTAGGCCAGGCCGTGGCCTTGGGTCTTGTCGCCACCCTGCCCTTCGACTTCGCTCGCCTGCGGCGAGCTACGCTCTGGGTGAACGGGTTGCGGGGTGTCGTCGGTGGAATCGGAGCCGTGGGCGTGCGAGGTCTCGCCTGCGGGCGCCAGCGCATTCCGCGCCTTCTGGAACGCCTGCACATTCGCGATCTGCTGCCCCTTCTCCTCCTCCGTCGACCGAATCAACTCGATCTCGGTGGCGATCTCGCCGCCGTGGTCCTTGGGCAGGAAGGTGTTGACGCCGATCAGCGGCAGGCTGCCGTCGTGCTTCTTGTGCTCGTAGTACAGGCTTTCTTCCTGGATCTTGCCACGCTGGTACATGGTGTCCATGGCTCCAAGCACGCCACC
>Ga0164242_10001995_pt1 | contig 23820 bp, 25 predicted proteins | sample OricomgcompostMG_FD_108783 | JGI IMG/M metagenome (GOLD analysis project Ga0164242, IMG submission 108783) | Miracle-Growth compost microbial communities from Emeryville, California, USA - Original compost - Miracle growth compost (MG) ...
GAACGTAATGAGTTAGAATAGTTGAGTCTGACCCAACGCTGCGGGGCAAAAGTACTTTTGCTTAGCCCTGCGACTTTCGTTATACGTTGTGGTAAAAAGAGATGTAAAATTTTTTATTTAGGGAGTTTTTTATGGCAACAGCAGTTAACAAAAGCCGCAGTGACATCGTCGGCGAAGTCGCCGGATCACTGGACGAAACCCAAACCAAAGTGGACGCCATCGTCCGCGCTTACGAAGACGCGATCACCGCTTCTTTGGCCAAAGGCGGTGAAGTTCGTCTTGCCGGTTTCGGTTCCTTCAAAGTCAGCAAGCGCGCAGCCCGCACCGCTCGTAACCCACAGACTGGCGATCCCATCAAAGTGGCCGCCCGCACCGTTGCTCGTTTTCAACCAGCCAAAGCATTGAAAGATGCCGTGGATGCAAAATCCGCCGCGAAAAAACCGGCAGCAGCAGCCAAGAAAAAGAAGTAAATTTAATCGAAGTTTTGAAAAGCCCACTCCAAAAGAGTGGGCTTTTTTATTTTACTTGTTTGAATGAATGAGAGCAGACCTCAGGGTAAACGCATCAGAAATTTAGGACTTACGCAGTCCCCCTTTTCAAAGGGGGAAACAGGGGGATTTTGAACGTAAGAAATGGGACAAACGTTCGATGAAACCTGTTAATCCCTGGGAAAATCCCCCTAAATCCCCCTTTGAAAAAGGGGGATTTTTGACTCGATATGCGTAAGTCCTAAAATTTTGTGAATAGTTGGAACAGCGCAAAAGTACTTTTATTTCTACATCGATGAACAAGATAAACAGGATGTAAGATAAAAAAAATCGATTCAAAATCCTGTTTTATCCTATTTATCGATGTAAAAATTTTCTTTGCGCGAAATAATTTCTAATGCGTTTGCCCTGGAGCAAACCTCTCTTCGTCCTATTTGACAGATGTAATCCACCAAGTATTACCAAATGGATCCTGCACTCCCCCACTTCGCCCATACGGTTGATCAGCTGGCGGCATCACTTCTTTTGCGCCCTCTGCCAACGCTTTCTGAAATACGTTATCCGCATTATCCACATAAATAAACATCCCTGCAGTTTGCGGCTGGAAGTCATTCGTGCTTTGCGCAAACATAATCACACTTTGGCCAATACGCACTTCCGCGTGTTTGATGGTTTTGTCATCCCGCATTTCTTTATACTTCTCCTCCGCACCGAATACGTGTTGCGTGAAAGCCAAAAACCCTTCCGCATCCACGACAATCAAATACGGCATGACCTGGTTATAACCATCGGGAATAATGACATTTTTCATAGATATTTCCTCCTACCGGACGGAATTTCAGCGTGCAAATCAGATTCCGTCAATTGACGCATCATCGCTGATTGGATAAAATTTGTTATTGATAACAAAATATCACTATGAAAAGTACTTTTACGCAGCTACTCCTTCTGGGCTGGGCAATGCCTTTACTCCTCGCTATTCTAGCTGCGGGCGCCTTGGTGGCGGGCGCGGCTTTGCCCACCGCGCTTTCCCTCCGCATGCATTCGTTTCAGCATCGTCTCTCCTTATTGATTGGATTCTCCGCAGGAATCATGCTGGCCACCGCATTGCACGAATTAATTCCGCAGGCAATGGAATATAATTCCACACATGCCATGACCGGCGTCGCTATTGGATTTTTGGTACTTTACACGGCAGAACGCATCACCCATTTTCACGCCTGCCGCCATCGCGATTGTGACGTTGGAGAAGAAAACCATCATCACGATCATGGCGGACACGAGCACATTCATCATTTTGATGCAATGGCAATGGTGGGTTTGAGCATTCACAACATCGCCGATGGCTTGTCATTGGCAGCTGCTTTTGCGGTGTCACAAGTTGTCGGATTGATTGTCGTCCTCGCCATCGTCTTACATCAAAGCGCCGTCGGCGTCAGCCTGGGCGCAATTATGCTAAAAGCCAAGCGCAGCCATCGCAACATTATTCTAGCGTCGGCAGCTGTGGCTTCGTTCATCGTGCTCGGCGTCGTTTTCTATCATCTTGTAGTTCCCGTCAGCCAAGCCTCACGCGGCGTTGTGCTTGGATTGGCGGCAGGAAGTTTTCTCTACGTGGCATCTTGCGATTTGCTGCCACACGCCCACGCCGAAGACGAAGGCTGGAGCGTCACTGCAAGCACATTGTTGGGCTACGCATTTGTGTTAATTGTGGGAATATTGGCTGGCGGTCATTGAAGGCGAAAGTACTTTCAGCAAACGCCAAATATATTGATTTTCCCATTATATAGAATCTGTAACAATGTGTTACATTCTTGGTAGGATGTATCTTCGCAAACAGGTATTTTTGAGATAAGTTACATCATTATTTTTCAATGCAATCACATCTCGACGTAATAATAATAGGCGCTGGCGCGGCGGGACTAGTGGCGGCGATTGCCGCGGCAAATATGCGTGTCGATGGAAACGCACCAAAAGTACTTTTACTGGATGGCCGCGACAAAATCGGCGCAAAGATTCTGGTAGCTGGCGGCGGACGTTGCAATGTAACTAACGAATTCGTTCATCCTTCCAGATTTCACACAGAAAGCGATTCCAACGCAGCATTGGCATTCAAAGGCGATGGCGGAAAGTCTTTTGTGGGGCGAGTTTTGCGAGCGTTTTCCGTGGAATCTACTCATCGTTTTTTTGAATCCATCGGTGTGCCGTTAAAATTAGAAGACACAGGAAAGTACTTTCCTGTGTCCAATTCCGCACGCACGGTTTTGGAAGCGTTGATTCAAAGCGTGGCTGATTCCGGCGCAGAATTAAAAACGAATGTGCGCGTTCAAGATATATCTTTTTTTGATAATGCCTATCATTTAGAAACAAGCCGGGGAAATTATTTCGCGCGATCCGTTATTATTTGCAGCGGAGGATTGGCGCTTCCTAAAAGTGGTAGCGATGGCGCGGGATACGTTTGGGCTAAACAATTTGGACATACGATTATTTCAACAACACCCGCGTTAAGTCCTTTATTATCAAAGACTTCTTCGTTTGCGCATTTATCAGGAATCGCAATTCCAGTGCGTTTGCAGTGTGGCGATAAAAGTACTTTTGTACGCTATGATGGTTCTTTTCTTTTTACACATCACGGTTATTCGGGCCCAGTTGCATTGAATATCAGCAGGCATGTGGCGCGAAATGATCTATATAAAAAAGTACTTTTGCGTCTATTGCCAGAAGTGAATGATGGAGATGAAAATCGTTTCTGGCATGAGTTTGTCAAAGCTAATGCAAAACAAAATATTGTCAATGCGCTTTGCAAATATTTCCCGAGGCGTTTATCGGAAACCATTGTCTCCAATGCGCTGGGCAAATCAGCGTTGACGCAAATGACTGGAAAACTGAAAGATGAGGAACAACAGAAACTCAAAAACGCGTTGCTGAATCAAGAAATCGAAATCAATGAAGTCGCCGATTATGTGAAAGCTGAAGCCACCGCCGGCGGCATTAGTCTAGCGGAATTGGAACCGGCGACGATGATGTCCAAATTACAAGACGGATTGTTTTTCGCTGGTGAAGTTTGCGATGTCGATGGCTGGTTGGGCGGTTACAATTTTCAATGGGCCTGGAGTAGCGGAACGGTGGCCGGGCGCGCGGCTGCAAGGTTTGCGATGAAGAATTAAATATTATCTCACGCGAAGGCACGAAGAATCTTTAACATCGATAAACAGGATAGGCAGGATTAAAAATCAATCTCAAAAACTAATCTTGTATATCCTGTTCATCGATGTTAAATATAAGGTGCTTTTTTTCGCTGCTTCGCACCTTCGCATGAGATTCTCTTACAGGCGTAAAACTTCTCCGGTGAATATCACACGGCCCATGTAATTTCAGCGCTTCCAAATGTTTTTTGGTGCCGTAGCCTTTATGTTTCGCAAAACCATATTGTGGAAATTGTTCATCCAATTCGCACATCATGCGATCCCGCGTCACTTTTGCCACGATGGACGCAGCGGCGATGGAACTGACTTTTGAATCGCCTTTGACGATCGCTTCATAAGGCCACGCCGCCGCGCCGTAAGGCAAGCCGTCGATAAGGACGTAGTGGATTTCATCGTGTTTGGTGGTTAAATTTTCGACAGCAATTTGCATCGCTTGCCAGGAAGCCTGGCGAATATTGATGCGATCGATTGTAAGGTGATCAACGATGCCAACACCAAATTGACATTGATTGGTGATTTGATCGAAGAGATTTTCACGCTTTGCTTCCGTCAGCTTTTTGGAATCATTGAGTTGCTCAATCCATGAATCCTGATGATTCCGCAAAATCACCGCAGCAGCGACGACAGGCCCGGCCAACGGCCCGCGGCCTGCTTCATCCACGCCAACAATGCGGATGTATCCTTGCGATTGCAATTGTTTTTCGCGTTCGCAAGTGGCGCTGATAAAAGTACTTTTACTTTGCATCCTGTTTCGCTTTGAACAATTCGCCCATCGCGCCGAGCGCGCCCAACGTGTCCATGGCGCCGGTGGGAATGAAGACTTTGTTGGCGGGATTTTTGGAAAGTTCGATCAACGATTCAAACGATTTATACGCCAACACATTTTCATCCAGCATGGCGGCGCGCAATTGCTCGATGCGATTGCGTTCGGCGGTGGCCACGTCCTGAATGGCTTGCGCCTGACCCTGCGCGTTGAGAATTTGCGCCTGACGGAAACCTTCGGCTTCCTGAATTTTGGCGTCCCGATCTCCCTCAGCCTTCAACACCACGCTCGTTTTGTTGCCTTCAGCGCGCAGAATCATGTCCTGCTTGGCGGCTTCCGCTTCCAGGATAATCGCGCGCTTGTTGCGCTCGGCTTTCATCTGTTTGTCCATCGCTTCCTGAATATCCAGCGGCGGCATGATGTCCACCAATTCCACGCGATCAATGCGAACGCCCCATTTTTCGGTGGCTTCGTCCAGCGCAGTGCGGATTTCCGTGGAGATGCGTTCGCGTCCTGCCAGCGTTTCGTCCAGTTCCATGCGGCCGATAATTTGGCGCATGGTGGCAGTGGTGATATTGCGCACGCCGAACACAAAATCAGAAATACCATAAGAGGCTTTCGCCGCATCGGTGACTTGATAGAAAATAATGGTATCGATTTTGACTTGCACGTTGTCGCGCGTGATAACCGATTGCGGCGGAATGTTGGTTTGCTGCACACGCAAATCATGCACATCGCGCACGCGATCCACCAGCGGAATCAGAATGTTAAGCCCGGGATGCATGAGCTTGTGAAATTTCCCCAAACGCTCCACCACGCCAACGCGCTGTTGGGCGACAACTTTGATGGTCATGCTGACAAAAATAATGATCAGCAGAATGATGACGAGGCCTAAAACTTGCATTACAAAATCTCCTTAGTTGGTTCCACGGCTGCTTTTTGAACTTCTAGAATCGTACTGCTGCGTTCCATCACGACCACGGTTTCTCCCGCACCGATAGGCTCGCTGGAGTTGGCGCTCCACACATCGCTGCCCACGCGCACATGTCCCATTTTATTGGGCGAAATGGGTTCTTGCACGATGCCGGTTTTTCCCACGATATTTTGATAAGGATCATAAAATCCCACCGAACTATGGCGCACATTGCGCGTAAGCGGCCTGGTCAGAATGGTCAACACTAACGCCGTCAAACATCCCACCAAAATTTGCATCATCACGTCATCGGTAAAACGCGTACTGAACGCCGCCGCAAACGCGCCCACACCCAGCCACAGCAGGTAAAACGTGAACGTTGTCATCTCCGCAATGACAAGAATAATGCCCGCAATCAACCACATAAGCCATGTAGACATGATACTTCAATATTATCTTAATTTATGCTAAACGGCTATGAAAGTACTTTTACCGCCAGCCAAATTGCATCTGTCCCGCTGCGGAATATTCGGCTTCCCACAGTCCTTGATGCTGATGTTCCGTGATCAGCAACGTTTTACTGCCCGGCCCTTTGAAATGCACATTGGACGGAGATGGAAACGGCAGCATCAAACGATTGATCAATTCTCCTTCAGGAGAAAATACGTCGATGGAAGAACCGCCCCAATTGGCGGCCAGCAAATTGCCGTCAGCATCAAAGTCCAGGCCATCAGGACCGCCTTTGTGATCGCCAGGTAATTTTCCCCAAGCGCGTTTGCCCGAAACGCTACCGGGAGTTTTGATATCGTATCCCCAAAGTACTTTTGAAAAGGTTTCCGCCACAATCAGCAAGTTATCATCCGCACTGACAGCCAGACCATTACAAAACGCAAATCCTTTATCCAGCAAATGCACCGCGCCATCTTTGCGGCGGCAGAATAATTCACCGCAGGGATTTTGCCCACTGGAGCCGGCTGGCGCCGTGAAATAAAGATTGCCTTTGCTATCAAAATAGCAATCGTTGCAACCGCGAATCGGCGCGCCCTGAAAAGTGACGGCTTCCTCAAAAATTTCGCCATCAAGCGTGACGCGCAAAATTCCCTTTTTCATATCCGCCACCCAAATGTCGTCATTGAGATCAATCTGCAAACCAGCAGGAACGCCACCGGTGTTGACGATGGTTTCCGATGAGCCATCAGGCAATACTTCCAGCACGCGGCCAGCGGAAGGTTCCACCATGACGAGACGGCCTTCACGCGTGACGCAAGGCCCTTCCGCGCCTTTAATGTTTTTGATGAGAGCGACGGGATTTAATGTCGTTGAATTCATAAAAGCGTTCCTTTGTGAGCTAATAGCTGTCCCTAATTGTAACTGGTTTGGAGGATTATCAAAAGTACTTTTGATGGAGAATAGCAATAAAAAAGCCAGCTCGCAGATAGAATGCGAACTGACTTTCTATTTTCTGGCGGTCTCGCTCGTTTTGACGTGGAACCAATGTTTTTACGGTTGTTTTACTCTGGTAGTAATGTGTTATCACTGGCTTCTCCGTTGATTCGAAAGGTTTAATATTTAGATTGGAGGTCCGTGGGATTGCAGTGTGCAACCATCTTTTGGCTACTGCCCTGACTTGAACATGAGTCACTCTCGGCGCTGTTAAACGATAGTTCTACTAAAACAGCTTTGCGCGGCATCAATGAACTTCCTATATGTTAATTTACGCCCTTTGCTGTTATAAAAATCCACGCCATAATGCACTTATCTGTAAATTTTGTCGTACAAGATCGTATTTCCTAAACGATTCCCGAAAACAAGCTAATATATAAATCGCAAAGCTAATCGATGTCACGAAAACACTGGGCTTAATCGTATTACTGATAAAACTGGTGAGTAAGCCGCCGTCACTGGCGATAAGGGCAAAAGCGATGGATAAGAAGGTAACGCCTAATGGCCGGGCGGTTATTCGTTGCGCCGCCGCGGCTGGAGTAATAGCCAGACTCAACACCAATAATGTGCCCACAATCTGCGCTGCTTCGGTGACTGTGAGAGCCAGGATCAGCAAAAAAATGATGCCCAGAAGTTTGACGGGAACGCCTCTTGCCAACGCAACTTCCGGATCTATCGAGGCGAATAAGAGCGGTCTGTAGATGACTATCATGGTGATTGTGACTAAGAGACCAATTCCCAGAAGAAGTAATAACTGGCTGCTGCTTACTCCGAATATATTGCCAAAAAGTATATTCGTGGCCGCTGTGGCGAAGCCGTGATAGAAACTCAAAAGTAATACTCCCAATCCCAGCCCGAATGCCAAAATGACACCGATCGATGAATCGCGCTCCCGTTCCCGGACGCCCAGCAAACCGATCATCCCCGCGACAACGAGAGATCCCACCAGTGCTCCCGTCACCGGATTGCCGTTAATCAACAATCCGGCCGCCGCGCCGGTGAAGGCTGTGTCGCTGATGCCGTGAACAGCGAAGGCCATTCTTCTGTTAATCACAAATGGCCCTATCAAACCGCAACAGACGGCAACCAGCGTGGCTGCGAATATTGCGTGCCAGGCAAATGCCTGCGTCAAATAAAAACCTAAGCCCATTCACATCTCCTGCTTCTTAAGACTTGTGTGTGACAGGGCAAGTGCGAACCGGTTAATTCCAATTCACCTGGAGCCACTACAATGCGCCCATTTATCTGTGTTACATTGACGGGAGTGGCATAAAGTTGGCTGAGGCAAGTTGTTGTCAGCACTTCTTGCGGTGTCCCGGCAGCCCAGCGTTCACCAGTCAAATATAAAACCCTGTCCACCATCGGTAAAACAGGATTGATTTCGTGAGTGACGAAAATCACGGTTGTCTTATTTTCCCGGTATTGTTTGCCGATGAGATTGCTGATTACCTGCTGATTGGGTATATCAAGCGATGCAAGCGGCTCATCGCATAAAAGTATTTTGGGATTCCCCAGCATTGCCTGGGCAATACGCAACCGCTGTTGTTCTCCGCCCGACAAATAACCAATTGGCTTATCCGCATAAGAACTGGCTCCCACCTCTTCAATCGCTTTATCGATACGTCTTGCGGCGGCGGCGTTATAAAAGTGGAAACCATACTGGTGGCCATCTAAACCAAACCGGACAATGTCACGGCCACGGACAGATAAAGAGCGGTCAAAGTCCTTTTGTTGCGGAATGTAACCGACGGAATTGCCGTCACGGCAGGCAATGTCTTCGCCCATTTCCACCTTGCCATTGGTCAGAGAGGTGATCCCAAGTAACACACGCAAAAGACTTGTTTTGCCGGCTCCGTTTGGTCCCAGAACGGCCAGAAACTCGCCTTGCGCAATCTCGAGATTTAAATTCTGCCAGAGCTGTCTTCCATCAATATTGAGGCTGGCATTATGGAATGAAATCGAACCTGATTTTTTATGTTGAGTCATTTTATTTTCCATTTTCCAACGCATGCAATAATGCCTTGACCTGATCCAATTGCCATGATTGATACGTAGATTCATTAGCCGGCAACGTCTCTGTAACGCCAACTATCGGAACACCCGCCTGCTTTGCTAAATCACGAATATGCTGAGTCACCGCGCTCGTTACTTGAGCATTGTATAAAAGTACTTTTACCTGATGATCCGTAATTAGGTTATCCATCGCCAGACTGTCTAATGGACTTGGGGAATTCCCATCTTCGATAGCAATGGCAAAATTGCTGGGAGTCTTATCGGTTAATCCTGCGGCTTTGATAAGATATCCCGGAAGCCGTTCCGTATAAGCCACCGGCGCGCCCGGATAGTTCCTTTTTATTTTGGCAATGATATTAAGAATCGGTTGAAGCGACTGATTGAAACGATGTACATTATGTTCAAATAGCGTCTTATCACGGGGAGCCTGCGCGGCAAGGCAGGTTGAGATCGCTTCAGCAACACGAGGCATTTTCGAAATGTCATACCAGATATGAGGATTGGCATCGCCGCCAGCGACGTCCAGTAATTTTCCCACTGATAAAACTGCACGATTATTCTTCGGCGATGCAGAGAGCAGCTTGTCCATAAAGTCATCGTAACCGATTCCATTTTCGATAACGATATCAGCCAACGACAAAGCGGCGGCATCGTGCGCGTCTGATTCATACAAATGCGGATCGGCGTTTGGATCGCTGATGATCGATGTAACACTGACACGGTCGCCGCCAATTTGAGAGGCAATGTTGCCCCAGAAATTTTCCGCGGCCACTACTTGTATGACGCCGGAATCACTTTTCTGCGGTCTTGTCCTGAAGGTCGCGCTCACGATAATAATAACGGCAACAACCAAAACAAATCCTATTCCCAGACTGAACCGAATTTTTGTATTTCTTGAAATCGATGGCATCAAATTATTTTCCCTCCATAGTTGCTTTTCCTATTTTGTTACATTCGCCCTGGCTGAAAATTTCATTGCGCCGCAAAAAACTGCGTAGGAATTGCGGCGTGAAGATTAATTGGCTCCGGTAGCATTGCAACGCAGCGGCTTTCGCTTCCTGCGCTTTTCTGTCCAAAGGCAATACGATCCATTTGGTGTGTGTGTTTAATAGCCTTGCCGGCGGCATCAATTCGCCATTGGGATGATAGCCATGTGGAGCCGGCCATAACCCGTGATGCACGACAAACGCATCGCAGCGAATCTTATTTGCCCAGGAAAAGTACTTTTGTTGCGATTGCAATTGCGTCACCACCGCTCTTAAAAAGGCATACGCAGCCTGATGATCAGGATGAGTGTCCTTCGGATGAGTGGTAATGATGATGCTGGGTTGGAAGTCACTGAGTATTTGCTCCAAATCCGCCATCAACTGCTGTCCGCAATAAGATGCCTTGGGCGTCCAGGAATTGGCATAGGGAGAATGATCGGTTTTCGTATACGGCGAGCGGTAGGGCCGCGATGCGTGCCGATTAATTTTCCACATATCGCGAATGCCGCCGTCGGGATAACCCAAAAAAATGATATCTTCTCGCGCGAGGTGCAAATGTGCCAATGCTGCCGTAGCTTCACGCTGGCGCATTGCGGCAATCGCGCGATACACATTGGTGTGCTTCCTGGATTTGTCGCCTTTAGATATTTGTTGCATGAAAGATGTGCTCCGCGCCAGGCGAGTGGAAAACGATCCATCGCCATTGGTTAAAAATACCACGCGCATCGAAATTCCTTGTCTTCCGGCCATCGAGATGAGACCGCCAGCGCCCAGGGTTTCATCGTCGGGATGAGGCGAAAAAATCAAAATGCGCGCATTGCGGCTAAGAGGCGGCCACGTTTGAAAATGAGAATCGTTAATCATTAAGTTGCGGCGGAACATCTGTGAATCTTGAAAACCTCTTTCGCCTTAAAAGTACTTTTACACTTGAAGATATCTACAGCATTTTTAGCAGAAAACTGCCGCTGAAATCGCGCAGGATTTTATCGCGGTCCAAATCCGGCCCGATGAAAACGAGAGTAGCGGGAGGCCTTTGCGTATCACTATGAAAACGAAATGGCTCCAATAGATGATGTGCGCCGCCCGGGCCGCCGGTGTACTGGAATAAGAACATTTCTCTTTCACCTTCTATATTCAGGAAACCTTTAATCCGCCATATCCGGGGATCAATTTCCCTGATGACAGCTTCGAAACCGGCACGTTGCACGGGATGAGTCAAGGGGCAAGCGACTGTTTGATAATGTGCATGCGGAGCTTCCGTGCCATCATGAGAGGAAGAAAGATACGGGCGTTTTTGCTCCACGATTTTCCACACTCTCTTCATATCGATGACGCAACCTTTTGTAGGGATAATGGCGGCGTGTTGATTGAGCTTTTGGATTTCTGTTTGAACGTCTTCAATTTTAGTGCGTTTGTTTTTGGGTTCAAAACTAATATCGATTTTATTGAGAATAATGAAATCTGCCAGTTGCAGTTGGCGCACCAAAAGCGGCGCTACTTCGTCGCGCACCATCAGAAGCCGGGAATAATCGACTACGGTGAGCAAAGCTCCCAAACGCATCAACGGCACTAGATGAGCCACAGTGAGACAATCAAGCATTAAGAGCGGATCGGCCAGCCCCGACGCCTCGATCACAACGACATCGGGCCGGTCATCGCCTTCACGATCTGCGATATCCACCAAAACTTCCAGGAAATCTTCCTGCCCCGAGCAACAGGCGCACCCTCCGCTAACGCTCGAAACGAGTTCGGCATCTTGAAGAAGTACGGAATCGATGTTAGTCACTCCAAATTCATTGACGATAACCGAAACTTTTAATCCGCGTTGATTGGCGTCTTCAATTACACGACGCATCAAAGTAGTTTTTCCGGCTCCCAGAAATCCTGATACTAATATGACGGGAATTTGCTCGGGGCGATGAGAGGATTCAGATGTAATCATGATCGTGGATAAATATTATTTTTCTATGACGGCTTCCTGATCCCATTCTTGAAAGGGGCAGTTTGCTTTTTTCCAAAAGGCGGTCGATTTTTCCCATTCGCCATCGGTTAACAGGCATCGGTCGAACGCGGCTGTCAAAGATTGCTGATCCATGTTTGCACCGATGAGAACGATTTCCTGCCGGCGATCGCCGTGCGGCCCTTGCCACTGTTCTTTGATTTCCTGACGTATATCCTCGTCTTTCGGCCAGGTGTTTCGCGGCATGGCAGCCCACCACAAGCCGGCCGGTTGCAAGCTGACGTCACCACCCGCCATTGAAACCATGCCGGCCGTATCAGGCCGGGAAGCTAACCAGAAAAATCCTTTGGCGCGCAACACTCCCTGCCATTCCTCATGGCAAAAGTCCCAAAACCGTTGCGGATGAAAGGGACGTCGCGCGCGATATATAAAATTACTAATGCCGTATTCTTCCGTTTCGGGGATGTGCTGGCCGCGCATCTCCTTTAGCCAACCCGGTGATTGTTCCGCTTTTTCAAAATCGAAAAGCCGGGTATTTAATAGCTGTTCAAGAGGCACCTGGCCAAAAGTACTTCTCAAGACAAATGCTTCCGGATTCATGTGATGCAGAATGGCCTCGAGACGGCACAAGTCCTTTTCACTGACAGTATCGATCTTGTTGATCACCAGGATATTTGCAAATTCAATTTGATCAGCAAGCAGATTAGAAAGGTTGCGTTCGTCTTCGGGAGACACGTTTAAGTCACGTTCCCACAATTCAAAACCGCCCTGATAATCCTGTAAAAAAGCAGCAGCGTCCACCACTGTCACCAGTGTGTCGAGCCGGGCTATATTCCCCAAACTTTGCCCGGTTGCATCTTCGAAGGTAAATGTTTCCGCCACCGGCAGCGGCTCGGAAACGCCGGTTGATTCGATCAACAAATAATCAAAGCGTTGGCTGCGCGCCATACGCGAGACTTCCACCAGCAAATCTTCACGCAGCGTGCAGCAGATACAACCGTTCGATAATTCCACCAGTTTTTCATCAGTGCGCGAAAGCTGTGCGCCGTCGCGCACCAGCCGCGCGTCGATGTTGATCTCGCTCATGTCATTCACAATAACCGCGACGCGCAATCCGGCGCGGTTGTGCAGGACATGATTGAGCAAGGTCGTCTTTCCGGCTCCTAAAAAGCCGGAGAGGACGGTAACAGGTAATTTTTTTCTTACATCGGGGAAGAATCGTGGCATAACGGGATTTTTTCGTGAGGCAGTTTTAGATATTTTGAGATGCGTGAAAGGAGATTGAAAGCCATCACGAACACGTCTTTAATGATAACAAATTATCAATAATAATGCAAGGGGAAAGTACTTTTATGAATCATTTCAATTGAAACGAAAAGCAGCGAATTTTTCGCTGCTTTTCGTTTTGCCATCTATTGTCTACTATTTACTGCTTCGGATCGAAATTCCCCGTCGTAACCCCGCGCGAGGCATCCTGCCAGTAGGTCTGGCTCCAGCGCTCTGCCTTGACGTGGCCATCCCCAAACAATGCACAGAAGGTGTCCAGGTGGCGGGTAAGCGCCAGTTCGTTAGTTTCATTGGTGGTGTTATCCCAACCATCAGCGGAGGTAAACCAAGCAGGAGGCGTATTTGGAGGCCAGGCCGAAGGGTGAAAATGATCGTCATTTCCCTGATCGGTGTTACCGTCGGCGAGGATGATAAATGTCGATGCGGAATTGACCTCATCAAGAAAGCTGTACGGTTGGTTCGCCGCAATCCAATTGTTCATTTTGTAGGATGTGGTGTAATAGTTATCACCACTCGCGTCCCCGGGATAAGCGGGATTGTTCCATTTCGCGCTGCTGTCACTGAGGTCATGAAACAACTGCGTGTTTTTGATGTAGGGTTGCGTGCTGATCGTCCACGAGGTGGCGCCGCTATCCGAGGAATACGGGAATCGCCCGTCGTAATCCTGCGAATACTGCATGTACGCCAAGCCAATCTGTTTGAGATTGGATAGGTCATTGGCGCGGCGCGCGTTTTCCCTGGCCCGTGCGAAGACGGGGAACAGGATGGCCGCAAGAATTGCAATAATTGTAATTGTGACCAAAAGTTCAATGAGGGTGAACGCGGCTATACGCGTATTACCCTGTGTTTTTGAGTTACGTCTCATGTTTACTCCTTATTAAATTTGAGTTGGGTGAGATAAGGAGATGATGCGGAAAAGTACTTTTACGTGAAGATGTCTACGGGGAAAAGTACTTTTCAGTATCATCCGATGAGTAAACGAGGCGGATCGCGGGCGCGATCGATAGAAATCGTTCGTAGCAGCGGAGACACCGCGGGCGGCCCCGGAAGGATGCCGATGGTGACGGTGCTGAAATCCAGCACCAGGTGGAACTGGTTATTGCCCAGCATATGGCGCAGCAGTTGCGCCAGGCAGGATACTTCCACCGGGAGATTAGCGAGTGCTGAAGTTCCAGGTTTGCTGGATTGTTGCATGGAAGGCATGCCGCAATGCTGCATGGACATCTGTTGCCCTGGCGCGGGGCCGGTGGCACCCATCAAGCAGATGTGCCATGTTGGCGCCACAACTTGCAAACAAGCGAAGGCGATGATGGCACAACGCAACCACCAGACAGGTGGGGTGGTTCTCGATAAATGTCGCTTGCGTTGCATTGAAGGACTGCTGTTGATATTTAATGTAAGCGTAGAAGACCGTCAATTATAGAAAAGTACGTAACAACCCTACTTTCGTAGAAGATACGTGAAAGCACTTTTAGCCAGCTTACGGTTATAAGTACTTTCACGCATCTTACGGAGCGTTGTATTCTGCCTCGAACACAACGAAGCAAATGATAATACAATATCATTATCATTTCAAGAGGGGGAAAGGAAGAATTTTTTTCTTCCGGGTAATTGCTCCGAATGTCTTTTGATTTATCGGCTAGGTTATGCCGGAGAAAACGCATGAAAAAGCCACCAATGACCCCGATGAAACCCGCGCCGAAAAGCCCCACCGGGCATCCCGGACGCCCGCAAAAAGGGCAGGCGTCGCCGGTGGAGGCATACAATGTCATCGCGCTGAACCACCAGCCGCCGAAATGCGCCAAGCTGTGCATCCGGTCCATCAAACTCCGTTTGCCATAGGAATAGGCATGCAGATTGTTCCGGGAACTATTACACGATTTCATGATCCTTTCAGCGGTTGGGCGGGCAGAACAAACAGCGTGTAATCCGACGTGATGACTTTATTAGCGTGCATGAACTGTCCCCAGATGCGATAAAATCCGGGCTTGGGAAACTTGGTGTGAAACATAATATCCGGCCCGCCGCGAGTACCGGGCGGCAACACTTCCATCATCGCCGCCATGTCATCTTTCATGGAAGATGGTTTGGAGGAAGATTTTGTGCCGAACATCATTTCCGCCATCGCATCATTCATGGGATGCGTGTGCAAATAAACGCTGCCGTCGGCGGAGAGAATCACCGCGTGGCCCATCGCTCCCATATAAGGTTGCAAATCCGTCAGCGGCTTTCCGCGCGCATTCCTAATCTCAAAATGCAGCATCGCTTCATCGCCCACATGCACGGGAGACGGCATCGGCATCATGGCGACTTCATATTCCGTCGCGCCCGGCAACGGCGGCTTGCCTTCATCGTGCGCGCGGAAATGTTTGGTGATCCACATGCCATGCGGCTGATCGGGAGTGAATTTCAACTGGGAAGAAAGCGGGTTGGCTCCGGCCACGTCGAAATCATGATGCGGCACTTCATGCTGCATGGCCGCCGTGACGTAATCGGCATAAATTCGATATTGCCCGGCGCGCGGCAGGGCGTAGGATATCGTAAAAATCCCGTTTCCTTTGTAAGTGGGATGAATGTGATCATAGAAAGATAAATTCCGCGAGACAACGACAAGATGCAGCAGCTTGTCGTGCATTTTGAGAAATTTTTGGATGGGCGCGCCGGTTTTCGCGTCCGTAATGCGGAGCGTCCAATGGGCCGTTTGCCCGGCTTTAATTTGTGGCGGATCGCTGGTGAATGTCATCTTTGTGTAGACGGCGCTAAGCCCCATTTTTTCGCCGGGAAGAGTGTCAGTCACCCCGGATTGGCCGGATGTCACATCCATATTGGATTTTCGGGAACATCCCGCCAGCAACAAACCGCTGGAAATGGCAACCAGGCAAAAAGCGCGCGGATAAAAAGAGATAGTCTTAAACATGAAATCCTCTCAATTCAACAAATTTTGTAAAGCCCAAAGGCAGGCGACGGCGGCGATGCCGCAACAGGTCCATTGCAAAACGCGTGGCCAGGCAAGACCGCCGTATTGAGCGTTGTGCTCCAATTTTTTCTGAAAGAGATGCAGGCAATATTGGAGAAAAAGACAAAGAATAGCCAAAGCCAGGAAAGTCCCCAGCACGAAGCAGAGTGAAGATAGAATCAATCCGGTTTCGGGAACACCCTGTTGTTGCCACAGCGGAGCGGTCATCAATCCGCGGGCAAGACCGCAGATAATGGTAATGGCGATTAAGAGATAGAGGCTAACCGGCTTACGATGACCTTCGACGCGCGTCATCCACCATCCGTAAATTGCCGCCGTCGTCACCATCACCGGCGCCGCAATCCAGGATTCAGCCGTTTGAAATTCCTTGAATGGCGGCAGGAGCGACAACGCAAAAGTGATTCCCTGAGCAACGGCATAAACGGCGATGGACAACCCTACAATACGAAACGAAAAATACAGGGAAGCCAGCAACAACGCCAGCAGAAATAGCCATTGTCCGCTATCGGCAACGATGTGGCTGACGCCTAGCAATAACCAATCGAGACTGTTCTGCGCAACGCTGGTGGAGGTGATGGCGGCAGGAAATTCCGCGGTCTGGCCGGCCAGGATGGATTTTTCCGTGCCGCGAACGGAGATGTCGGTGATCGCCTTGCCGACGGAGTCAAACAAAGCCGACGTCACTTGCAACGGCGCCAATGCCAGGCGGGGATCGCGCGGAAAACGGTAGATGGCTTCAAAGCCCAAAAGCGAAGGATCGAAAAAATCCGCGTGCCACAAACGCAGAGAAAGCAGTGTGCCGGTCAGGCGGACATCATCTTGCTTGAGCATGATATGCTGCGAAAAGTACTTCTTCGCTTCCCCGATATTTTCCGGCGTGAGTTGGGTTTCTTTATCGGCCGGCGTCGCATGCGCATTGGCAATCGTGGCATCGCGGAGATCCTCGCCATGGCCATAAATACAAACCGTGAAAAAGGTGCGCTGGGGCCAGATATCCACGTTAACCGAAGTACTTCCCACGGAATGCGCATTCGCAATGCCGCCCCATAAACAACAAAAGAAAAGCGCCAGCAATCCCGTTGCAAAATGGCGCCGCTTGCAATAATGAGAAAGGGGGAAAAGTACTTTCATCGATCTTTAACGTTCTTCCCGGTAAAGAACATGACGGCGCAGCGTAGGATCATATTTCTTAAGTTCCAACCGCTTCGGCGTGTTCTTCCGGTTCCTGGTTGTGTAATAGCGATGATCGCTTTCCGTTGAACGGAGTTTTACTAACTGGCTGTTGTTTTTTCGTGCCATAATTTTTGATGTGTTGCTCTTTCTACTTTTCGATCAAGCAAACCCATTAGATAACGATATATTATTATCAATAAACGCATCGGAAACAGACACGTTCCGTCAAAAAGATATTCTAATTAACGGATAATGATAAAAGTACTTTTGATGTACTGTGAGGACGATTTATTCTATTTAGACTGAGTCGGTTTTTTGGGGGCTTTCGCAATAGTAGTTTTGGAGCAATCGCTACAAAGGCCGAACAACGTCATCTCGTGACCTTCCACGACGAAACCGCCGGGAAGAACAGTGCCGGATTGCAATCCTAACGGACAATTATCTAAATCGAACACTTTGTGACACTTGTTGCATTGAAAGTGGTCATGATGGCCCAGGAAGGCGCTTTCATAGCGTGTTTCCCCCGAAGGCATATTGATTTGCTGGATTTGTTTTGTTTCCAGCAACAATTTCATTGCGCGATAAACTGTGGCAATGCCAAGATGCGGCAAGGTTTTCTTCGCTTGCTGATAGATGTCCGCGACCGACAAAGGGCCTTTGGTATCGTTGATGATCTGAAAAAGAACATCCCGCTGCCGTGTTTGCCGGTGGCCAAGTTGTGAGGTTTTAATAGGCGTCATCGTATTACCTTATATCATTTTACCCAAATATAAAGCAATGTGGTGACATCTGCCAAAAGTACTTTTAGGTTCCAGGTTAACGCACTTCAAATTCAAAACGAAAATATTGCGTGCTGTCTACTGGATCGCCATCTTTTAAGGCGGCTTTCCACCTCCATTTTTTGAGCGCGCGAAGCACACGGCTGTCGATTTGCGAATTGCCTGAAGAGGTGCGTAATGACACCTCAAAACTGCCGTCAGCATGGACGTTTACACGCACGCGGACGTAAGTTTTGAAATCGCTGTCTTTCAAATCATCCGGAATTTCCGGCTGCACTTGGTGGATGACCTCGGCATCCTGCGTCGGCCCGTGGGGTTTTGGAGGCGCGGGAGTCGGCTTAGGTTTAGGCGCTGGCGGCGGTGGAAGAGGAGCCGGTTGAGGCGCAGGCTTGGGTGCGGGTTTAGGTGTTGGCGCAGGGCTCGGCGTAGGAACAGGGCCGGAAGACGAAGCGGAATCCGGCTTTTTGGGGGAAGATCCGGATCCCGATGTTGAAGGCGGTGAGGATGGCCCGGACGTATCTTTCGATGCCGGTGGCGTCGAAGGAGTGGGATTTGGAGTAGTGGCCGGAGTAGATGGCGCTTGTTCCTTATCAGGTTTACCGGGCAAAACTTTGCTGTCATTGTTGCTGGCAACAGGCGGTTCCGGCAAGGAAGGAGATGTATTATTTGAGGGCGCCGTTAGAATACGGTGATCCGCCGGCATCTGAAAATGCGGTTTCACTGGAGGCGTGGACGGTGCGTGGGGCATCTCGGGTCTGGGAGCCTGGGCAACCGGTTTGGGAGATTTATGAGGCTGAGGAATATGCGTTGGTGCCGGTGTTGGTACAGACTTTTGGGGAATGCGCCGAGGCTTCGTCACAGGAGGAGCCAACCGTGCTACACGACGATGAATTTGTTGTTTGGTAATAGTTTTGACGGTTTTGACCGTTTTTCCTCCTTTAGAAGAGAGTGTGATACGGCTGATTTCAATGGGGACTGGCGAAGTGCTAGTCGATTGTCCACCGATCACAGCTGCTAATCTCCACAGCATCAGGTTGGCTAATAGCGAGACGGCAATGGCCCACCGCAAGCGGCTACGGAGATTGTCTCGTTGGTCTAATTCGGAAGTGTAATCGTGATTTGTGGTGCGATGGGCATTCATTATCAATAGAATTATTTAAAAGTACTTTTGCTTAGGAGCGTTTTTCGGCTATCTATTTCTTCCCAAAATTATGTTTCAATTTTCCGGTGCAGTGGCGATGGCAAAATGGATAATGCCCACTTCACGAGAAAAATCGATACATTTCACTACCATCCCGTGCGGCACAGACGTGTCGGCATTAATAATTACGGTGGCTTGAGGAAGTTTCGCGGCGCTCCCTACTTTTTCAACCAACTTGGCTTCCAGCTGATCGAATGTCACCGGTTCTTTATTGACGTAAAGATGTCGCGCTTTATCGATTGTGATCGCCAATTCGGCAGGAGCTTGCTGGGGAGCTGTGGCGGCCTGGGGCAAATTGACCTGTAAGCCATTTAAACGGGTTAAGGCCAGCGACGACAACATGAAAAACACCAGCAGGAAAAAAATGGTGTCAATCATGGGGATGATTTCAATTTTGGTGCGTTTCAGTTCGCGTCGTTGTTTGAATTGCATGATCCTCCTTCCCTGATGCTTTGGAATTGGTAGAGATTTGTTCGTCGTGAAAATGGGAATCGGAAAGAAGATTGAGTAACCGGGTGCTGGCCATTTCGGTTTCCGCAGTAATTGTACGCAGCCGTGCGGCGAAATAGTTGTACGCGATAAAACAGATCACCGCGATTATGATGCCGCTGGCAGTGGCATAGAGCGCCTCCGCCACGCCGCGCAAAACCGCGTCGTTATTGCCGTGACTTTGCTGCAGGCTGATGGCGTTGAAAGCGCCGATCATGCCGAGAATAGTGCCTAATAAACCCATTAAAGGTGCTATAGTGGTGGCTGTATCCAACAGCGGTAAAAAGTGTTCCAGGCGGGTGAAATATTCCTGTCCGGTTTCTTCTACCCAGCGTTCCACTTTGCTGATAGGCATCTCGCGATGTAAAAGAATGATTGCCAGACAAGACGCCAAGGGCCCGCGGCGCGCCTGGCAGGTTTGCAATGCCTGCTCAAAATGTCCTTCGCGGCAAAGCTGGATTACTTCGGGAAGAAGCCCAGGCGCCAGGTCGCCCATTTGCCGAAAAGCGAGTAACCGTTCTACGATAACGGCGAATGCCATCAGGGATAATAACAACAACGGATACATCATCCAGCCGCCGGCATGGACAAAATAAAAAATATTGGACATAAGTAAGTTTGCTCGAATAATTTGACTTGGCTAAAAATCCTTTTGAAAGTTCAGAAGATTTAAGCCGCGTTGGTAAAAGTACTTTTAGACAAGGACGCTCGGATGAACAATTCATCCGAGCGTCCTGATCAATTAAAAATTGAGGAACGTTGACACCATGATGCTGCGTCCCTGCTGGAAGCGAGTGCCGGAGAAGTCGGAATTAAAGTTGACAATGTCGCGATTATCGAACAGGTTATCGACATCCAGCCGCAGGCCGCCCTTGCCGTGGAATAGGCGCGGGCCGGTGGAGAGCGTCATATCCACGCGGGAGCGCGAATGACGCGGGCCGTCCTCAACATAAGCGCTGGAAGCCAGCCCGCTACCGTAATAGTAGTTGATGGCGGCAAACGCCTTGGAACGGAAGGTGTAATTGATCCCCGTGCTCAATGTATTGCGTTGATCGTGGTCGTTATAATCCCATCCATTTCCATCGTCATCATTGAATTTGGCAGTGCTGTAGGCATAGGCGACAAATCCTCCAAATCCCACGCCGCCGCGTGGCTGCAATGAGTAGGAGAGCTCCACACCGTGGACAGCCGCGCGTGCCAGGTTGACCGCGCTGTAGATACCCATCTGCGAGCCCGGAACCAGCAGCGCGATGTCAAGCTGGTTGCTAATATCCTTGTAATAGTACCCCAGCTTGACGGTCTGGTTGCTACCAATCTGTTTTTCGATGCTGGCATCATACTGGTTGATTAATTCGGGCTTGATGAATTCGCCCACCTGTTCTCCCTCGGAAAGCGGCGGTTGGTTGAAGAGCTTGTTATAGGAAACGCGCGCCACAAGACCGGGCTTGATGGAATAGGCCAGGTTAAGTCGCGGCGATAGAACCGTGCGGCTATAGCTCTGTTTAGATCCATCCGTAGTCTCGTCTACCTGGTAATTATCCAGACGCAAACCGTAGTTGGCGGTGAGCTTATCGCTCATTTTCCATGTATCCTGCACATAAGCGGCGCCATAATGTCCCTGGCGGTTCACCGAAACTACCGGCGCGGAGCTGTAACCGCCGCTGCCGTTGGGAATCGGCGCCAGCGGCGAACCATCCAACGCTTCCGCGGCTAGTTGGCTGGCGGGAGTAAGCTGATAAGTTTCCTGGCCGCGCTGCTGATCAAAGAGCACGCCGGCCTTGAAGGTGTGCTTTTCCAGGCTGTAAGTCAGGCTACCATTGAGTAGCGTATGATCCGCCTGGCGGGAAACCGTGGGATTATATTCGATGGAATTGTCCGCGGGTAAATTCGCCAGATTCACCGCCGGGTTGTTATTGGTCACATCCAGCGTGGAGTGTTGCAGACCGATGGAAACCAGGCTGCTCAGGCGGTCACTGAACGTATGCCGCCATTCGGCGATGTCGAAGCTGTTATTGTCTCTCTGGTTGATGTCCTGCCCGGCGTCTTCCTGCGAAAGGATGCCCTCCGCTTCCGCTTCTTCCTTTGTCAGCGCGCCGCCAAAACCATAGCCTTGCCCGTAAGGAGCAAAGCTGTCCGGCAAACCGGTGCGGTTTGCCACCTGGGTGTTCCCCGTAGCGTTGTCGAGGATCAGGCTGATTTTATCTTTATCGTTGGGCGTGTAATCGAAACGGCCCAGCAGGCTCTGCGCGGATCCGTGGTTGTGGGCGGTCTGGTCGTCAGGCTGCGGCGGTTCCAGCGCGTTATCGGTATCCCGGAAAGTACCATTGATGAAATAGCTGAATTTCTTTTCCTGTTTCCCATCGGCATCCTTCGGCCCGATACCGCTACCCAACTGTCCACCCAGGATTACTGACCCCTGGCGGGCTCCATAACTACCAGCGCCCAGCGTCAACCCGTAAACGGGATCAATCGGCCCCGAGCGCACAGTGGTGTTGAGAATGGCAGCGGTCTCGCTGCCGTATTCGGGTGAAAAGCCGCCCATCATCACATCAACACTTTGCAGCGCTTCCGGCACAACCAATGGGCCGAAACGCCCCACCAGCCCGCCGCCCAGCGGTGTGCCGTCAATATAAAGCGAAGTCTGAGTATGTTCCCCGCGCGGATGTGCCTGGTTGTTGGAATCCAGCGCGAAGCCGGGCGTCGTCACCAGCAAACCGTCCAACTGTTGCGGGTTCTTGTTAAGCGACGGCGAATCCTCTATGTGAAGGCGGTTCAGCAGTGTCGTGCTGGCAGTCGTGCGCGGCTGGGTCAGATTTTTATTGCCGGTGATTTTAATGGTTTTCTCCACCGGCTCCAGCAGAATTTCCACGTCTGTGGTGGTGTCGGAAACCACGGCAATCTGGCGTGTGTCCGTCTCAAATCCGGGTGCTTGCGCGATTAAACCAAACGTGTGATTTTCCAGAAGCCCCGTTGTCACAGTGCCGTCGGCGGCGGTGGACAAGGTATTATCGGCACGCACGCCAGCTGTATCATGCACCGTAATTTTGGCACCTTCGAGTGGCTTTTCCGTATCTACATTTTTTACGGTAATGTGCAAACGTCCCACGACGTCTGCATGTCCTGGTAAGGATGCCAATACAATCCAAACTGTAGCAAGGAATAAAATTCCAAATGCCTTATTTTGATATTGAGCTTTTATTATCATCAATTACTTCCTTTTATTTAAATCCTTTTTGATTTTTTGATCGGTAAAATAGTGAGACGTCATGTAGAAGTACTTTTCTGTTCACCGCGAACCGAGGGGGGGCGCACGAGACAATAACTCTGCTGCAACAAGAGGATGCAGCAGAGTTGAGTTATAGAATTTTTCCCAAAAGAGATGGAGTAGACAGATTGATAGTCGCATTATTATAACTGAGCATTAACTCGATACACTCAGCAAAAATTTAAATATAATGATATTGAAATATCATTATCCTGTCAAGTTGTAGCTAATGGATTGTTTGTAAGATCGACGGACTGAAATTTCAGGGTCCCATTTATAGATAAGCTCCTCGCGCCTACAGCCAAACGCGGCATGGTCGCGTTTATTTGCTGCAGGGATTGATGAATTGCAGTGTGTGTGTAGATCGCCGATGGCTCCATTATGTGTATCACAAGGCTGGCGCGGATAAACGTCGCCACGACAGCTATGTTTGCCATTATGTCTGCACTGAATACAAGAGATTGGGACGGAAATGCGATCATGTGAACCGAGTTCTCGCGGGTGAAGCGGAAGAATGGATGCTGGATCACATTCGCGATCTGGTATCTTTTGACGGCATCGCTGACCGTGTTATACAACGCGCTGCTGCGAACTGTCAGAAAGATCAACAACCATTGCGGGATTCCCTTAACCGGACAAATAACGCGTTGTGCAAGAATCAAGAGCAAATTGACACGCTCATCCAAACTATCACGTCAGGAGCAGCAAATTCCGATATGATGGCGATTTTAAATGAACGTGCTACCGAGTTGAGAGGCCAGCGCGAAGTATTGCGTCAGGAAGTGCATCGGCTCAACAAATCATTGATTCCAACAAGTGATAGTTTTGATGTCGATCGTTTTCAAAAAGCACTCTATAATTTTGAAGGAGTCTTGAGCGA
>Ga0164242_10001996_pt1 | contig 23796 bp, 32 predicted proteins | sample OricomgcompostMG_FD_108783 | JGI IMG/M metagenome (GOLD analysis project Ga0164242, IMG submission 108783) | Miracle-Growth compost microbial communities from Emeryville, California, USA - Original compost - Miracle growth compost (MG) ...
CAGAGGCACATGACGATGGGGAGGATGATGAGGAGGGAGATGACGAGGAGGATGACCAGTTCCCTCCTATAGATGGTCAGACTGATTACGATGTTGGATGGATGCTTGTCAAGCTGGAATATACTGGCACTGCCTACGAGCGGCTGGCAGAAAGCTGGGACGGATGGGTTGATACCTACATGCGGCCGCCCGAGGTATATGGAGGATATTAAATCAAGACAAGGGCCCTTTATTTGCTGTAGCTCGTTAAAAATATTCTAGGAAGCAATGTAGCAGCATCTGTGTTGTCATCCTATGTAGGTTGGTGGTCTAGGCCATTCTCCCCGTAAGCCAGGGGTTTCCTTCGAAGGATTGTGCTGGAGAATCGGATTCTATCGCGCCTCCCGGGCGGGGGGTTGTCACAGGAAGAGCGTATGTAGTAGGAATGGAAGGCAGGCAGAATAGCTCAAAACAAACTTGCCTACCTTACCTCCTTTATCGGGGAGTAGTTCTTGGGGTACCTATCGAGCTCTGATGACATCTGCCTAAGATCTCTTTGACTGTCCTTTTTTTTTGCGGGCGTCCTGATGTCGTCTTTCGAGTACGTGCATACCGGGATATAACATGCCCCGTCCGTGCCCACCGGGTCCGGCAGCAGACGCAGGAGACTCTTTAAACGTATCAAGGTCATCGACTCTCATCTTGTGTGTAATTGGTAACTGACGATACCGCCGACGTGCTCTGACCGCTTCGTTTGAGGTTGAGCTTCTCCTCTCGATCGAAATACTCTCTTACGATGTAGTCGTTCACTTTCCCGTCAAGCCCCCTGGCGTGTGGAAGAGCCGAACCACTGGAGGAGGCTCCTCGCGCTGATCACTTCCCACTCCAGCCTGCTTTTTCGGTGGAATGGCAAGATCCTAGTGCCACTGATCTGCACCAGATTCTGGTCTGGTATTTGCTGGGTACGTACTTGTCCAATACCGTGCAGCACACTGTCTGAAACTTTCGTCGTCCAGAGGTCATGGACCCGTTTACTACTAACAATTTAACAGTACCAATTTCCATGACGAAATTATTTCACCTTCCATGACGGAGCGCCTGCCTGGCAAATCTGGTTACGCTCGTCACTGTCTCCGTCCCCGCGCCGCCTTTGCATAATTCATCAGAGTAAATATTGGTTTGTCGTGTGGCGGCGCCGGCGGCGCCAGAGACGGGAGTTTTATCACCGAGGAGATGACTCGCTCGCCGGGATTGGACGGCGAATGACCGACCTGTCAGCCCGCCTTCGCGACCTGGCTGCAAGATCCCCTCCCGAAATGCTTTACTCGACCCTCCCTCTCTTGAATGGGGAATCCATCTTATGGGTCTAATTCCTGCCGCTTGAAAGGGTCCATCCCCTCATTGTTGGACGCGACTGCCGAGTGACTTCCCCGGTTCAGAGTCGCAAGGCACAAGTCGTCGACCCATGGGTCTTGAGATCGCCGAAAGGGTTGCCCCACGGGCGACGGCCGGGGAATCGCTCGGACATGCTTTTGCATATCTCCTGACCGGGGGGTGGCCTGTTGATGGGATCAGCCATGAACGCAAAGAAGCAGTGAGGCAAAGAACGGATCTGGGCACAGCCACAGCTAGGTTGTACGTGGTATGTATGAAGGTGGATGGCCCAGCATTTCGTTTTCCCACTGTTTATTTTCCCCTGTCTCTTCCCTCCCTGTTTATTTTCCCCCTGCCAATGGATGGGGGCCAAAACGATGGTGCCGTCGAGTCGGACAAGGGGAGGGGATTTCGACTAGGACTTAACCACTGATGAGGATCAAGGGAAACCAGCCCGGGACAAAAATCTGCGGCAGATACAGACTGGGCGGATCCGAATCCTGGCCTTGAACATCACTGTTCCTTGGAGTGGTGTTTGATGCAGCCTAAGTGTACTGTACAAAGGTTCGTCTGGGAACGGCACGGGGCGGGGTGGGGATGACGGGGAGGGCGGGCACACCTCCACCAGTCGGGTTGGGCGTGGGGTGCCAAAGAAGAAACGGGCTGTCCATTATTGCGAATAATCCACGCAACACGCCTTCCCGTTCAGCCTCCATGGCCTCCCCGTGGACGAGGCAGGCAGCTGCTCGCATTGAGGAACGGCCCTTTGCTCCCACGCAGTTCGGCTATTCTGCCTACGCCTGGCGAATCAGGTAAGCCGGGGCAGGGGCTGTGGCAATTTTCATGACGACAGTGTTGAGAAACGACGAGGCCAGCCTTTGCAGGAAAACCACACCTGCGATACCATGCCACGGGCGCGCCCCAGAGAGTCCGAGCATGAAGGCAAGGTTGCTCGTCCCCCTTCGCCTGCGTTTGCCAAACTCAAGGGCAGCGGCAGCGGCTAGGAATATCCGAGCCAATGATGTCTTGCAGGAGACTAGAAGCCATGAGAACCGCAAGCGGCGGGAGAAACTCGAAAATACTTCGAATCGGGTTTCTGCTAGGAACATTTCTCCCCAATTATAGTCCCTACATCATCGGCAGATGGTCGAAGAATCAAGAACTGGAGGGGGGCCAGAGCGAGGATTGATCAATTCTACTCTTTCTAGCGTGCTGCGATTGATGCAGCCAGTGCAGTGGTGTTGCGCACAGACGAGCCCCGAGGACGGCCCTGTCGTCACACGACTCTGCCCCGGGGGGTGTGAAGGGGATGGCCGTGCTCCATCCAGGGCTTGCCAGACCTATCGCCAAGTGGGAACTTGCTTGGGGGGTTAGGATAAACTTCAAAGGAGGGGCTCGACTGACCGAGGGGCTTAGGTTTCGATGCTGTGGGATAGTGTAAGAGTGTACTTGCTGTTGCTGCCCGTGGAGTTGAAGAAGTGCTCGTGTTAGTGGAGGTGAGGTCATACTCCCCCCTTTTTTTACTAGAGTTCACATAAATACTAAAAGTATGACGGGCCTTCTTCCACGTGTGGGCCAACGCCAGCTAAAAAGAAACTCTAAAAAGTCGGGGAAGAGGTCATGGCCGGGTGTTTTTCTTGCATAACGATATGCTTCCCGACTTCGTTCGATGAAGCAATGTCTGGCATGACTCGAGCAGTGAAAGAGGATCAGCGTACCAAAAGCCGGCCTCAGAGGATGCACCCAAACCGCTATTGCTCCCGGGGCAACAAAATCAAGTGAAGAGGTTCCGCGCTGGCAATTGGCTACTTACTGCGCAGGTAGGCTGCAAGCCTGCAGGATACGTCGTCTAACGGTGCATGTCATCCATGTTGTTGCATCCCAGCCAGGCTTGGCCGATCCATGCTCCAACTGCGGAGGAGGACGGGACTGTACCTCCCGGACTTACATGCACATACACATACGTTAGTGTACCTCATCTGGCCTTTACCTGGGATAGCCCTGCCTGCGATTCCGCTAGCAATGCATACCATGCCTTTCGGTCTGCTCCAGTCTCCCATAGTCTGGCGATAGTGTGGTTAGGGGGAAGGTTGTTGAAGATAATTCGACCGACACATGACGGATCGATCTCTCAACGTCGAATAGATGCGCAAAGAAGGCTTCTTCGTGCCAAAAAAGAAAAGAAAAGCCACTCTCTCCGTTCTCTTGGCTCTTGCCGATCACCTCGCCGTAGGAACCCCAGTCGCCCCCACCACGAACCAAATAAATGGACCATCATTTGGCGACGCGACGTCGTAGTTTAACTGTTGTATTCCCTGGTGGAATTCGCACAGTGACTCAAGCCCTCCCCTGTCCTTGGTGTTCATTTACCACCACTTGGTGTCCTTGTACATGCGTACCTGCACTGCATAAGAGTGTACAACACTTAGACCCCTCTTACATGGTAACCTACATGTACAACCCAGCAACGCAATGCTCTGAAGCTCTGCGCCTCTGCGCCTCTGCGTCTCGCCGTTGCGAGCGATTGTGAGCTGCACGCTTAGGCGGTGGCTTGATGTAGGTGGCGGAAGCCCGGCCAGGCTGTGGTGGTGTACCTAGAAGATACGTACTTTCTATGTTTTTACGAGTATAACTGTAGTACCTAGCTGCCTAGTAGTCGATCACATCTGTCCCGTCAAACTTGTCATCATTCCGTCACCCCGTTCGAGCTGGCAAACGACAAGAGATACCAACCGGCAGTCTACCTGCAATACGCAGTACGGGGCGAGTGTACATACCTGGTACCTTACCACTCTAGGTACCGTGTAGTGGCAACGATGGTACAACAGCAACAGTACATACATGTTGGTACAACGCCATCTCGCGCTGCATTGTGGTTCGCCAATCCCAATGTTTGGTGCACCTGGCAAGCAGGGGCAATCCTAAAAAAATGCAAAGGGGTTGGAAAAAAATAGAAGGCAAGCAAGCCCCACCACCTGGGCATTTGGACCAACCAAGAAGCCCCTCTGCCCCTTTTTATTGGCAAGACGTGAACTGCCAGCTTCGGATTACCCGTCCACACTGTACAACCCGTGTACCTGGACTGGTGTACCTGGCCCGGTGGACTGTACCTGCCTGGCATCCACCTGCACATGGCAGCTTCCTCTTCGCCCGCAGTTATCGGCGCCTCCCCTCCCCTCCTAGAAGTGCCATTTCTCTGCACGCGATGGAACGTTAGACGCAGAAAACCGTCTGCTATTAATCTGTCCCGGACCCGTTTTTCGGTTCCTTCGATGAGCTTCAGGGCAAAATAATTTAATACTTTGTGTTCATCCCCCCCCCCCATCCTAACCCACCCATATCGCCCCCTTCTATTTTGAGCTTCTCTTCTTGTTGGTACCTCTGAATTCGAAAATCGGTTCGGCTCACCCACCGGCTCACCCGCGGTCGACACCTGCCTGTTGCATCTGGATTGATCAATTGCGACTCATACGACATCCCGTCCGATCCCAACAGGAATCCCACGTCCAACGCTCAAGGGGGGCCACCAATGGCAGGAGTCTAGCTTCCGAGGGAAAAAAAAAAAGCAAGCAAGCACGGAAAGCAACGACGGAAGCGCCAAAAGCAAAGACGAAGAGTCGAAGCTGAAGAAGGGGGGCGGAAACTCGAAGACATACACGACAATTGGGCCGGCTACACTTTCGGCGTCCCAACCCTGGTGCTGACCATTTTCTACTTCTCCTTTTCCCACGACGTGCGGTGGGCAACTCAATTCGTTTCGCCGTTGTGCCGCCTGCATACCAAAGTTCGACCGGTAACCCAAGGATACCTACCCCTTTCACGCGACCCGTACTGTGAGTGCCAGCCAGGCTCAACTCCAAAAGCTCGGACAGCGACCATCGCGACGCGGCAGGGCGCTACCACCAATCGTAGAGACTCCGCGCATTATACCCCAGACCCCAGCGACCCGACCCGATTCTCCGGTACCTGGATCTTTTTTTTCCCTCGACCGATAATACCGTCACTGTCGGATTCGCAATTCTGCCTGCTCTGCGCAACCATGCCCTACCGCTTCCTATTTACTCAGCCGCTGCATTGTTGATACGACATCTCTGAAACAACGCCCGCCCCCCCTATTCACTCGCCACCCTAGACCTGCGTGGCCACCCCCATCCGTGGGTAAGGCAGGCACGCAACGAACCCGACTGGGAGGAGTCCAAGGAACTTGTTACAAGAGAGCACACAGACCCAGGGAATCCCCCAGAAACGCCCAGACGACCGACCCCGACATCTATATTACCAAACAATACTGCCCGCACGCGCCTTGCGCCGCTCGATCCTGCTCGCAGTAAGCACCTCGAAGCTACAATTATCTCCACATGTTCAGTCGATCACACCAGAAGACGTACGGTTTCGCCAAACACCAGAACAGGCGACCGGAGGAAGATCAGGTAACGGCCCTACGGAGGCTTGGACTGGTAGGCTCCGAACCCCACAAGTCTTCGTCCAGCGGGGGCTCCTGGAGGTCCGATCACGACCGACACAAGGGCGGCCCCGCGTCATCCTTCACTGGAGAGTCGTTTCCCGAAAAGAGTACGTTGACGTGGTTTTTTTCCCTTCGTGTGTGTATGACTATGGTTCATTATGCGTCGACCCGGTCGAGCCGTTTGCCACCTCTCTCATGCCCCGTGTGGCCGCGTGAATCTGGGCTCTCCTTTTCGTGCCCGCGTGACCCATCTGCTGAGCTGACCCATTTCCTATCAATGCAGATAGTTCTATCGCCTCCGGTACTCTTCGAGCCCCGTCGCATCGATCATCCCCGTCCGCCAGTTCGATCAGGTCGCGAGACAGCATCTCGCGAGCTTCAACAAGGACCGCCATGACTTCCGAACGCAGGGGCACCCGCAGAGAGCGGACCTTCGTGGGCAGCGAGTGCGCTGTCTGCGAGGAGCCACTTGAACATACCCTTCGCGGCGAGAGGATATTGCAGTTTTCCTGCTCGCACGTCTCCCACGAGGCCTGCTTCTACGAGTTTATCAAGGAGATCGAGTCGCAGTACTGCCCGACATGCAATGCGCCGCTCCACCTCGACACCAGCAGAGGCGGTAATGTTTTGGATATCGGTGAGGACGACGAGCGCCACCGCTTTCAGACCCAGGGCGCGACCGCTGACTGGAATGCCGCAGAAAAAATCAGTAACATGGTACGCTCCGTCTCCGTGAACGACTCGAGATCGCAAGGCACCCGGACCCCGACACAACCCTGGGACGACCAGACCCTAAGGCCCCCAAGCCACGGCTCCAACGCCAGATCGGGAGGCATGCAGATGAACGGCCGTGAGACCTCCCAGAGCCAGAGGAGACCCGCGCGGGACAGCGCACCGCTCTCGGACCGCTACACCACGAATTCGAGACATGCCCGGAGCGACAGCGAAGCGACCGGTATCGCTTCTTCCGGAGGGTATCCGGAGACCACTCAAAGCGGGCCGGCTCGCCGCCACGACTACGATGTCCAAGCCATGGAAACTTCGCTGACAAGCCCCCGAGCTTCCGCACGGAACCCGATCCCACCCCCGAGCGTGACTGTGAAGTCCGAGTTCCCGACGATCAGTAGGTCACGGCAACAACAGACACTTACGTGCCTCGTTACCATCGAAGTCCCGGACAGCAACTGGCGACCTGACCCCGAGGATCTCCAGGCTGTGCCAGCGACTCCGCTACCGAGGCCCGAGGAGACCTACGCCGCGCAGCAGCCGCGGCCGCCATCCTCGCCAGCCCGTACCGCACCGCGCTTCTATCCGTATGAATCGCCAGAGGTGCTCCAAGATATGACTGATAACCTTAGGAGTCGGGTTGACAATTGGCACGGGCTCGATTTTAGCCGGTAAGGGCCGCTCCCGCATCCCGCATCCTGCTAGAGCCTCGCCAATATGTATCGGGCCTCGCTAACTTCATTAATCCAGGTTTGGGAAACTACGGCTATATGGCACGCTCCGTGTGGGGAAGGACAAGGTGTCGTGGCAGGAGCTGGAATGTTTCCTATTCGCCGAGATGCTCATCTGCGTAAAGGAGAAGAAGAATGGCAACCCGCCGCCGCCATCGCAATGGGACGGCGACGCTGGGCCACGCAAATCCACTCGCTGCACCCTGAAAGGGTCAATCCTCATCAAAAAGCACCTCAATGAGGTCACAGAGACGGGCAACATCGATGAGAACATTCTCACCCTTAGCCTCTCCGTTGCGGAGCTCCCACAGTTCCATCTCCGTTTTGAGAACAGGAACCAGGTTAAGCTGTGGCGGCAGGCCCTTCTTGATCTCAATGCCGTCGAGGGATCACCCGTGAGGAGTCCGGACTACGATCGCGGCGAGTTCTCCGAGACGGATGAGGATGACTGGCAGCGGACCCCGGGCTCCCACCGGCCCCAGAGGGGTTCGTCTCAAGCATCGTCGTGGGGCGGCGCAAAATCGGCCACGACTGCGCCGACCGACTACACCAACTTCGCAAGGAGTCCACTACTACCCTCCGTCCATGTCCCTGTTGACGTTGTGGTCGTTGTCCCCATATCCGCGTCTATGCAGGGCGTCAAGATCAACTTGGTGAGGGACGCCCTACGCTTCATGGTCCAGATGCTTGGCGAGAGGGACCGGATGGGCCTCGTCACCTTCGGTTCGTCTGGTGGCGGCGTCCCGATTGTCGGCATGACAACCAAGGCGTGGCCAGGCTGGGGCAATGTGCTCAACTCTATCAAGCCCGTCGGCCAAAAGAGCCACCGCGCCGACGTCGTGGAGGGTGCGAACGTGGCTATGGACCTCCTCATGGGGAGGAAGTATAACAACCCTATCGCTACTATCATGCTCATTAGCGACGCATCGACATCTGATGCCGACAGTGTCGACTTCGTCATCTCTCGAGCGGAAGCGGCAAAGTGAGTCTATCCCATACACACCCCCTTTTTGGTGAACCGACCGCCTGACTAACAATGAACCAGGATCACGATCCACTCATTTGGCCTGGGTATGACCCACAAGCCAGATACTATGATCGAGCTCTCGTCGCGGACCAAGGCGTCATATACTTACGTCAAGGACTGGATGATGCTTCGGGAGTGCCTGGCTGGATGCCTCGGTTCCATGCAGTCGCTATCCCACCAGAACGTCAAGATCAAGCTTAGACTACCAGAAGGATCCCCCGCCAAGTTCCACAAGATCAGCGGTGCGCTCCAAATTACCAAGCGCGCAACGGGCCGCGACGCCGAAGCAGCGCTGGGCGACCTTCGCTTCGGCGATAAGCGGGATATCCTCGTTCAGCTCGTCATCTTACCAGATAACGCCTCGCAAGAACAGCTTCCCCAGGATCCGTGGGAGACGATAGTCTCGGGCTTGGAGGCCCTCGGCGGCCCTATGGACCAAGATGAGCAGAGAGTAGTCTCGGTGGAAGAGGTCCCCTTGATCCAAGCCGATCTCTCGTGGGGCGACATATTGAGAGACGGAACTTCACAGCATACCCGACCGTCTCTCCTTGCGATCACCATGCTACCTCCATCGTCAGGCCAGAAGAAGTCATGGGCTAACTCACCGCCAATCCCGCCGCACCCCAGCATCGTGCAGCGGCGAATGGAGCTGCTCACGTCCGACATGCTTACGAGAGCCCTGACCTTGGTCAGCAGGGGCCAGCACGATCGCGCCCATACACTGCTGAACGAGACCCGGTCCATTCTCAAGGGTCTTGGGAAGGGTGGCCTTCCTCCCGTTCCACCAATGCCAGGGAGCAAGTCCCAGCCGTCGACTCCACACCCTCTCGCAGACGCTTCCCCGACAACCCTGGGCACCCCAGAGAGGAAGCACTCGCCCTCGCCGACAGCGTCTGCCACTTCATCTGCTACGAATGGCTTCCCGCCCCAGGGTCTCCCCCGCAGCCGATCCAACGACGGCCTCGCCTTCAGCAACATGGGGTCAACGCCCGGCATCGATGCGGGCACAGTCGCAGCCCTCGATTCCGAGCTCGAGTCCAGCCTGGAGTGGATAAGCCACCCGGCGGTGTTCGGACGCGATAGTCGGAAGGCGGTCTTGCAGGCCATTGGGGTCATCAGCTCGCAGAGGGCGTTCACGTTCCGGACCCCGATCGAGGGCCTGTGGGCCAGCCGCGTCGGGGGTGTGAAGAAGCTCACAGAGAAGAGCCGGGAGTGGCACGAGGAAGGGGGAGTCGAGGGCGGCATTATGGAGGAGGGTTGAGATAGAAGATCTCCTTACCCGCCATTTCTTCAATTCACTCACGCCCCCCTCTCTCGCCCATTTACTGGCCTACCGCGTGCGGTCCATGATCTACATCGCCACAACATTTTCTTTTCCATCTCACTTCCATATCCCTCTGATCATCCTTAGACGCCATAGACGAGGGACGCTTCCCGACGGATACGATAGTTGAACGCGCTCAATGCCCCAAACAAAAGCCTCAGTTTTTTCCCCCACCCACCTGCGACAGCCGCGATGATAGGGATCTGGATGGTTACGCTCTAATTCTGTCGTTACCCGAGCATACACACCTCCTCACTATCCCTTTTTCTGGTTCTTTTGTTTTTGCGCGCACACACATCTTGACGATATACTCGGGTTTCCTCTTTTTTTTGAATCGGAAGATACCATTCTACCAGTTTGCCGTTTTTTTCACACCACATATAGCAAGCAGCTCGATTTGCGCGTGGGGCATGGCGGCCTTGACTTTTGATTCTTTTCGCGTTCTGCGCCGGCGTCTCCTTTTCTTTTGTTCGCACTCCATCTTTTGCGGCCCCCGACCCTCGGGCCAGGGCTGTTGCCTGGCATGGCATGGCTCGCATGCCAACCATGGTGGCCGAGCAACTTGTTTAGGTATCTATAGCGGCGTGGCGTGGCAGCCGTGGTGAACCGTCGTCGCTGCAGCGTACGGGATGGGTTACCTTGTACAATAACTAGCACCCCATCTGGAACGTTTGGTGCCGCGGGGGAAATCTCAAACATATACATGTACTTATCTAGGTGGTCCTTCTACCAGAAAGGCGGCCGAAACGGCACATATCATCATGGAAATGCGATCGAGGTGTTCTAGTTTCCCCTGCTATCCATTGCATGCGTGAATGTAATAACGTACTAGGGAGTCACCTTCGCGTTCACCTGTCACCTGCGAGAGTTGAGGGGTGACCTCACGCATGATATTTACTACATGCTCCCCCGGTCTCACTTCCGGCGGCGGCGGTTTTCATGATCCAGAACTCAAATGTTCAACAACTAAGGGGCCCTCATCATTTCTACCTACATCGCAAACGGCTCACGGCGACCGAAACCCGTTGGGAGCTATGCTATGTACAACACGGATCGAAGAGTGGGATGCACTCGTCGTGAGGTAACGGGGAAGACGTACAGGAAGGTACTCTGAGAGAACCCTATGGATGGTCAATGCTCAAGATACGTTGAAAAAAATAATACCTTTTTAAGGTTATAATGTAAAGAAATTAAGGTGATACACAGAGTACAAAACCCACGGCAGTGCCTCGGTCCATTCACTAATCGTGCTAATCTATACCGGCACCATCTTCGTCTCAAAATGAAACCCTTCTCGGTCTAGGCGATCAATAAAGCCTTGCCCGAGACAGGCGGGAGTGTAGATACCTCCGTCAAGCTTGATGTCATCTTCAAGGATGGTCGATGCCGCCTGAGCAAGTAGTATCCCAGTCACTTGAGAGGAGCTGTTAGCCAACATTCACAGCACTTCGAGGTATGGCCACGGGCTCGAAAGCAACGACGTCACTCACAATAATAAATGCCGCCCCTATACCAGGCTCGGCAGAACGCCCGCTCAGTGACGGGGCCCTCGACATCCGGGTCGGCGATGGCGCGGTACTCGACCTCATCCTTGGCGGCGTCCTCGGCGGTGGCGCCCTCGCCGGGCTGGTAGACGAAGTGCGAGGCCAGGACGCGCAGCGGGCGGAAGGTGAGGCCGAGGCCGAGCAGCAGGAAGCCGACGTGGGCGAGGATGCCGGAGAGCCAGTTGCGCGGCTTCATGTGCTCGCGGAAGGAGAAGTTGGGGCCGTAGTCGAACACGTCCGGAAAGCGGGCCCGGCGCTGCTGGAGGAGGCCCCAGGTTCGCCCTACGATGGCGGCGTCGGTGCGGTAGGCGACAGAGGTGGTCTGCAGGCCGAGCGTTGGGTAGGTTACTAGGCCGGTTATGCGGCCGAGAAGGGATTGTGGAGGGGTGCGTGGGTTGGGGTTGGGGATGGGGGAGAGTGCAAAGGGCTTGGACATGGCGCGAAGCTCGCCGAGAGTGAAGTTGTCGAAGATGGAGAGGACCGTGGCGAGGGTGCCGCCAGAGGGCGCGGAACTGGGAGGCCAAGGGTTAACGGACCTCATCTGAGAGCGAAAAAAAAACTTAGAAGCAGCGGGGAGGCTAACCTGATATTGTGCAGAGAGACAGTCACGTCCCGGGTCGGAGCAGAGAACCTCGACCTCAGCGCCGAGGCCAGGGACCAGGTGATGAGGTCGGGAGGCGCCGACTCGATGCCGATCTGCGGGAACATGACGGCGCCGCTAGCCTTGGCCGCGTCCTCGTACTTCTTGATCATTCTCGCCACGAAAGCCGCCTCGCCGGTTACGTCCAAGTAGTGGGTGCCGTTCTCGGCGCATGCCTTGAAGGCATGCTCACCGTAGGCCCCGTAGGGGCCAACTGTGGTGATGAGGATGAAGGTCTTCTTGGACAGAGTGGCCAATTCATTGTCATTGAGATTGCATATTTCGATATCTGTGGATTTCATCCGATTCCATCACCCCAGAGGTCAGCCAGCCATTCTGTATGCCATGTTTTTGCAAGGGGAGGTTTCTGAACCAGAGTGACGGGGCAGTTTAAAGGCTGGACCCCGGCGTTTGGGGAGTGAGAACCTTAATGATCCTCCAGCCTACCATAGTACAAAATACTTCAAACACTTACCAGGCTGGCGGCGATCCGGGTTCAACGATTTGCACTTGGCAACAGTCTGCTCCAGCTTGTCTCGAGACCGCCCTGCAACCGCCCAGTTCAGATCCGTCGGTAGATGAGTGGTGATATGCTCCGCGGTCAGCTTCCCGGTGTAACCAGTCGCTCCAAAGACGACGAGGTCGTATTGGCGGCTGTGTTTTTGGAACGGCATCGTATACAGCAGGGAGCTTCCACTTCGGCGAACTTTTAGTGGAAGGCAAATGATTTGTATGGCACCTTTAGGAGCAATGGAAACAGAAATGAAGGCTGAGTCGGGATTTCCGTCGGCCTCTATCGCCAGGGAAGCAAGGGTTGAGGTCTAGACCGGAATCACGATTGGGACGGGCGTTTAAAACATAAATCTTTCCGTGTTTGCTTAGTCTCGATAGGATTTCATGTCAATGAGGTCACTTAGTGTAAACTCTATCTACTCATGAGACAGCCGATCACTTCGGAGGCCCTGGCTTGGGGAGCTTCGTGCTTGATTAAGCTCAAGCTTAAGCCGAGGCGCGGAGGTTGCCGTGTGCTTAGCAAGCTTAGGTAAGGCAACCTGGCAATCCGGGCCGGCAACAGTTGGCAGAAACTAGCCCCACCTCAACCCGCACAATCACAATTTTTGACAAAATTAACGTCGCGACCGGCGAAATCTGACCTCTTCATGACCTCGACCACACGAGAACTCAACTAATTCGTCTTCTCCGTGCCACAACACAAACCACACCGCAGTCATGTCTAAGGTATATTCTAATTATTCACCCATATGCTGTAATCCTGCTAACACCCATTTAGCGAACTAAGAAGGTCGGCGTGACCGGCAAGTACGGCACAAGGTAAGAAGAATCAACTGCTCCCGCTCCCCCAGCCCTCATGCGACAACCAAAACACGAATCGATACCCCGCGACGATTACAAACGAGATGTCTATCGAGCGAACTCCTGCGAACTGTTGCCCGTCCCGCGCGCCAATCCAATACGACGTTCTGCCACGAGATATCAAGAGAGGGAATGTCGCCAGCCGCCCACCGTGGACGATCCAAATTCTTTGAACAGTGGCTTATGGCCGCTTTCTCCTCGAATCGCCTGGCTACGTGCGCCCTATCTTAGCTAGGTCCCAGATGGTCAAATTTATACACTGCGGCGATACCTACTCGAATCAAATAACGCTTCCGCTGGATTCATGGATCTGACGCCACGGCGAACACATGCTAACTCGACGTTTCAACAGATACGGTGCTTCCCTGCGAAAGATGGTCAAGAAGATGGAGTAAGTTCTGATTCCTGCCTACGGAGATACGGGGCCCTCTTTCCGCTTGATCGCACACGATAACGAGGGCATTTGAGTCGAATTGGACATTACTTCGGGGAATACAATCTGGGTCATGCTCAAGTTGGACCATGGCAGAACTGTCTTGCACCCTGTGCATCGATCGGGGTGTGCCGCCTATGGAAAACGCCATGGCGGCGCCCCGATACGAAGAGACGTGCTGCCTGTTTTCCGATGAATTGTCCAATTCTCACATCGCCTTACCCTCGCAGCACTGTGCAATCAAGCGGAGGAGGACTTCCCTTATCGACCCGCCAGGCACCCACCGAAGCCTAACCCCGCCACTGACACGATATCGCAGAATCTCTCAGCACGCTCGGTACACCTGCACTTTCTGCGGAAAGAACTCGGTCAAGAGACAGTCGACCGGAATCTGGGGTTGCAGAAGCTGCAAGCGCGTGACCGCTGGTGGTGCCTACACAGTTTCGTACGTACAAACCGCCCCAAACCTACACGGATGCTGCGGCACGCCGAAGGGAATCAATCGAAGATGTTGGAGTAGGGAGGCTAACTAGGATTTCACAGCACACCGGCTGCCGCCGCTATGCGGTCGACCCTCCGAAGACTGAGGGAGATCCAGGAGGTTTAGATTGGTGGTGACGTGGGTTGTTTGTTGCATTTCGGTTTCGGTGTACCGGCAAAAGGATTCCACAGATGCATCGCTGTGGCCGCTCGGAAAAACGATTATCTGGGAGGTCATCAAATATGAGAAGACATTGAAACAATATGCAAGTCGCTGTGAATGCGAGACGATGCATGCGCCACTCAATCTCGACGTGAACATTTATAACAGAAGACGAGGCTAACCACCACGCGAATGCCCAACCTTTCTTTTCCCGGCTGTTCGTAATCGCGCGATGGTTGGATCGGTCACCCTCCCTACCTACCTGCCTTCAAATTACCTAGGTAGGCAGACTCGGCATGCCTGACAACAGCTAGCCAGTCGTTTAGAGTCGAGGCGTGACTGCCTCCTAGGAAAGGCGAATGACAAACTTGGCACTTCTCAGCAAGGCGACCGAGCGGGCAATGTCTTGGAGGCGTCGTCTCTTTAGGGCCGTAATAATTACCGAGAAAGTCGGGAAGCTAGAGGAATTCGGCCCTGGTCTCGGGTGAGTCCGTTATGCCTCCACCTGCCTACAGGGACCTCTTATGGCCGGCCTCTTTTCATATGGTACCTAGGTGCATGCCTTTCGGAATGGCTCCCGGAATAGGACGCGACCCAAGTACAAGCGACGCTGTCCATCGGAGGATCCTTCCCGCCTCTTAAAAGCCTTGACGACCCTGCTGAGGCTGCGCCGCCCAAGTGACTCTGATCCTCATTCACGGAGGTACTTATAAGTTGTTCTAGCTACTAATGATGCAGGTGTGGATATGCTTGTTGCCTAGTTTGGGGAAACATATAAGTAACTACCATGGGAACACTTCGCCAGCCCACCGGCGAAGCCTCGTGTAATCGTCGTCATGCTGGCCTCTGCAACCGGTGCCTGACTAACGAGCCCACGTCGTCGAGTCATCTGCTTTGTCTGGGTGGCAGGGGGAGTACTGAGACAAATTGGCACCCCGTTCTGGCTTATTGGGTAGCCAGTGGGGACTCGTAAAAAGGAGAGAGGCGCACGAACGAGACACAAGCCAGGTCAACCATTGTGACCCAACAAAAGCTGGAATTTGCTGGAATTGAGGGGGGGAAGGCGGCCACGACGGAAAGGCCAGCTGCTTTCCTCCGAGTCAGCTGATAGGCCCCGCTTCAACTTGGCCCGCCTGTCTTTCTGACGCAGGTGGTCCTCTTTTTTCCCCCCCTTCTCTTCTCTCACACTCTTCAGAGCAGCAGCAGCACACGTTCCGCTTTTATTTCGCTCCCGTTCAACCTTTCCCCAAGCACACCCAGAAGCACCCACCACCACTGGGAAACTTTGTCTCGTTTCTTTTTGCCGCTCAAACGCCTTGATACCTGCACGAGGAGATCGAACCAGCTCTCCCTTTTTTTTCTTCCATATTGGCATCTGTTCCCATCGCCAGATCCACACCATTTTCTTTTTGGCACTACGTACAGCTACAAACCGAGTACCATTTTCGACTGTTTGAACAGAGCCGACATCCAAGTCTAGCAGTTAGCAGGCCGCAAACTGGCCTCCACCGGACCTACTGGTGCAACCACTTACACCGAGCGTGGCGCTAAACCGTTAACCACCACCACCACCACCACACCCCCCGCCGCCACTGCTGCAGCACACACCACCGCATAGGCTTAGCCAACAAGCAGCAAGAAAAGGGCAAACCACCACCATCGTCAACCATCATTCTTCGCCTCCTCCTCCCTTGCCCTCCAAACCGCCTATTCCCCCACCCACCCCCCCGACAACTACATGACCTCCACACTCCACCCTCGTCGACCATTTCCCAAGTCCATTCGAAATCGCCATTTACCATGGCCGATCAATGCATTGTTTGTCTAGAAAATCTAGACACCAAACTTCCCTTGACCCCACTATTACCAGCTGCCGTCGATGATTCCTCCGACCCGCCAGAAACGGCAGAGGCGGTAGCGGCAACTGCGAGTTCCAGCATCACCATCACCGCCAAAAGCAGCAGCAGCAGCAGCACCACCACCACCACCACCGAAAAGGCAGCCCCCCAAGACCACAACAGTCACGGAGCTGTTGCTTTTATCCAAGTCTGCGGCCACATGCTGCATGACTCCTGTCTTCGAGAATGGAGCGAAAAGGCAAACAGCTGCCCCATCTGCCGCCAATCTTTCTACCAAGTCCAGGTCTATGACAAAGTCGGAGGTAAGTTTGCTCTCTTCGTTACACACCTGTGGGGGCCCATGGCTAACTGACACCCGTCCAGGCACCCTTCTTTCGTCCTACGAAGTCCAAGATAAGAAACAAGTTGCCGAGTTCGACCCACAAGCCTGGCTGGACGAGAATCCCGAAGAAGAGGAGGAGTCATGCCCTTGCCCGGTATGCAGTCGTGCCGACCAGGAAGACCGTCTCCTCCTCTGCGATGGCTGCGATACCCCGTACCATACCTACTGCATCGGCCTCGACAGCGTTCCTCGTGGTGCCTGGTTCTGCATGGAATGTGTCGACCACCTGGGGCCCGAGGTGACAGAAGTTGCGCAGCCCCCCCGGTCACGAGGTGCCGGCACATCGTCATCAAGCTTCTTCCCCCGCACGCAAGCCAGCATGCGAAGAGCTCGCCAGAGAGCCCGATCCGATGATTGGCAAGGTGCGTGGGGCCAGATTGCCGGCCGGGTGTGGGATGCCCTGAGCATCGACCTCGACTACAACGAGGACGACGCCTTGGAGGACTATCGCCGTTCGCAGCAGCAGCGTGAGCGGGAACGCCAGGAACACCAACGCTGGCAGCAACGCCTCAACATAGCTAGCCGCCTCGGCGCCCGGAACGTCTTCGCAAATAGTATCCAGGGCGTTTTCGACTCTCGGCCCGTCGCCCCGCCATGTCCCCCGCAGCCCCCCCAACAGACGCGAGAGGAACGAAAGGCGTGGGGTTCCTTTGAGAAGGCCAGGGAGCGTGACGAAGCGAGCGCAGACAATAGGCGGAAGCGAAAGTCGCGGTCCATTACCGCCTCGCCGGGCGAGCCTCGCCAAGAACAAGAGCCAGAGCGAAAGCTCAAGCGCCCACGCACCCGACGGCGCCCAGTCCAAAACGGCGGCGCTTCGTCGTCAAAGCCGTCCGTCGCAGAATCATCGAATCAGGCCGAGGTTGGCAGGTCGACATCGGCAGCGGCATCGGCATCAGCCTCGAGATCGAACGCAGCATCTACAACGTCAACTGCTGGCGCCCCGTCGTTCCTGTCCTCGCTGCTCAAGGAAGTCGAGTTGAGCAACCCGTCCGACGACGAGAACATTCGGCAGTTGTTTGGCCCAATCCCAGGCGCCAACGACCCGTCATCGCCGGCGGCGAGCTCTCCTGCGGCATCCGCATATAGTAGCCCTCGAGCATCATCCATCACCCCACCTCCGCCTCGCAGTGCTAGACCAATCTCACCTAGCTTGAGTTTGAGCTCCCACATCGAGCCCATATATCCTCCAGCAAACTATTCACCGACGCGCTCGTCGCCCGAGAACAGCGATTCCGAGCACCACAACAACCAACGGCCCGGTGTATCCGAACTACGTCAACCGCGGCCTCGACGTTCGCACTCCGTCAAGCTACCCCGGTCCCAGGATGTTTCACCCGCAAGGAGCCCGTTGCCCCTCGAAACAAAGGAAAGCATCAGCAGCATTGTGCGGAGTGCGCTCAAACCGCACTGGAAATCCAGCGAGCTGACCGCCGAGCAATTTTCCACCATCAACCGGGACATCTCTCGGAAACTTTACGAAGGGGTGGCGGACGGGACCGCCATCGACGACGAGGCCAGAAGGACCTGGAAAAAGATCGCCAGGAAGGAGGTTACTCGCGCGCTTTCGGAGCTGAAGGCGTAGTTCACGCCTGTATATCGAGAACGCTGCGGTCGAGTTGTGCAGCATTCGCCCCGCGCTTTCGACCACGGCCTTTATGACGTGGAATGACAGCGATTATCTCTTTTATACGGTCCTGGCGTTTCAGGGCATGGGAACGGTTGGAACGGTGCGCGGCGGGTTCGGATCTGGTTAGATACCCGGCGTGGGAACATATCTTGCAATGGCTTATGAATGGTACCTCGGGCATATCTTTGTTTTTTTTCCCTCCATCATTGCATCATCTATAGCGGTCCAAGCACAACTTTGTAATTATTACTCTGATTATCGTCTCGAAATATTTTTGGGAGACAGACGGCGCATAATGAATGCTCTCGATCGAACGTGCGATGGTAGCATCTTCGTCGTAACGCATGTCAGTAGAGGTGCCGTCCGTCGGCCCGAGAACGTAAAGAATTGAGGTAGTTTTGCACGTCACTAGAAGAAGCCAGCCTTGGGAACATTTTCAAATTCGGTCGATTGCCTGGATAAAAATAATCTGGGCAGAGGTCAGAGAGCAACAAATTTTTTTTTTGGTTAGCAAGAGATCACAATAGGCAGGGCATGGAGAGAAGAGTATGCGCTGCGACGGCTCACGACTCCCATGCTGCTGCCAGTTTGCAAGGCCCCGAGGCCGAGGTTTTGGGACGAACGGCCTCGAAAAGGGCGGAGAGAGAGAAATGTGAGCAGAATCTATCTAACAGAAACCCGGTGGGAGAGGCTGCCACGTAAAATTGGGCACAGGCACCGCTAGCGAATTAAGACTGCTCTAGGAGTCACTCTGGGCACTCGTAAATGATCAGGACGTTTTGGAAGTGGGTAAACTGGTCTCGATGATAAGGATTCGTGCCTTGGTGAAGAAGAGAAAAGAGGGAAAAAGGGGGAAGACTGTTGGGCTCCCAAAGATAAACTGTGCGAGCAGGGCAAAGTTGCACGTGCAAAATCACGTGTATTAAAGACAAAGGGCTGCTTACCAGTGTCAAAGCTATTTCATAGGTACGTACCAGCAGAGACCCACTAGACCACGTGCAGCAGGAAAGGGACCAAAAAAGTTCACGTTCCTCGAGATGTGAAGCAGCAGTTGCTCGGTAGACTCCAAGACAGGGTCGAAAACGCAATTGACCCGCCCAGTCCAACACAATGGCTGCGTCAAGTAGAGGAGGGCGGGCTGTATCAGCACTGCTGAGAGGTATATATTGCAATTATTCCTCCCCGGGCAAGCTCCCCTAAGCTCGTCGAGGTTGTTGAGGCTGCTAACACAAGGCAAGCAGGCTCCTCCAGAATGTGCCCTCAGTGCGCTCGAAGCACCCAATCGCCCATCTACCGCTTCTACTCATCAGGGGCGGCCGGCGCAGCAATCCAGCCCTTGACAACGGGCACGACAGCGCCACCGACAGATCTATCCGCGCCGAAGAACACCTCAACGACCCAGCATGCCAAGTCTCTTTACAGAATCAAATCCGGCATCATCCTGACGCGGGCACCGCTGCTGACGCGGGACCCAACCCCGTTCGAAGCGGCCTACTTCCTGTACCAGAAGCGGCTAGACGAGCGGCTCGTGGCGCCGTTCCGCAAGGCCTTCTACTTCCGCCTCGACACGCCCGCGGAGCTGGACTGGCGGCTCAAGTCACGCGAGCGGCACGGTATAGCGGCCCGCGATGTAGGGCGGTACAACCCTCGCGGCCGCGTGGCATGGAACGACGAGGTGCTCGTGGGCAGCCCCGTGTCGGACCCGGCCGTCGTAGTCGAGCGCCTGGCCAAGGATGCCGAGATGCGCATCAGCGAGGACGGCGAGGAAGTCCCGGAGGAGGACCGCGTCAAGGTCGAGAGGCCGCGGCCGAGGCGGACGGAGGCGGATGAGGCTGGGGATGAGAAGAGGCTGGATCGCGAGTTGGATCGTACGCTTTATCTCGTCGTGAAGAGGGGAGAGAAGGATCCGTGGGAGTTCCCGAGCGCTGATGTGTTGACGCACGAGAATCTGCACGAGGTGAGTGTTCCTTGTTGAAATGGGACTTTACCGGTTACTAACATCCACCCACAGACTGCGTCGAGAGTCCTAGAAGAATCAGCAGGCGTCAACATGAACACCTGGATCGTCGGCCGTGTGCCCGTCGCGCACCTAATTACCAAGCCGGTTTTCAAGGAGGACTCGTCGCTGCAGAGGCGCGGGGAGAAGGTGTTCTTCCTCAAAGGGAGGATTATGGCAGGCCAGGCCGACCTGTCCAAGAATACCCAGGGGTTGACCGACTTCAAGTGGGTTACAAAGGACGGGCTCAAGGAGATTCTTCCCGAGGAGTACTACCACGGCGTACGGAACATGATGGCTGATAGATGAGTCCCCGTTTGTCGGATGCTGGGAACTGTATAATAGGTGTATACCTGGTCTGTACTCGGAACACAAGGAAGCATATAAACAGGCGGTAACCCCTCCTCTTGGTGCATGCCGGGGGTCAATGTTGTTTTGTTCTAGGTCAAGACTGATTTCTCGAGCTATCTATCCACACTTTCGTGTTTCTCTTGTTTTTGGTTGCCCTGAACCCCCGTTGAGTCTATTCCATGACGGAAATGGTCCCTTCAACCTTCCTGCCAGCAAATCTTGCCAAAGCCACTCCCCAATCAATCGAGTCCCTTTGCCTTTAGGCCTCGGCCAGGTCCAGAACCCCAGCACCCCCTAAGCGAAGCTTGTTGCCATATTTCTGCCAGAATCCCGTGTCCCAACCCGGTATCTCCTGGTCACCCCGGCTCGGAGGCTTGCCAGTGCAGTGAACCGGCCGCTGCGCCGGGAGGGGTGTAGGCTCCAGAGCCCGCCACTGCTTGTTGATCCGCTGGCGATGCTCCTCGTTTTCACCATCGTCATCGTCGCCGTCGAGGAGGGTAACGCGGTCCGCCGGCCGTGCGGCCTTCTTGCGTGGCCGAAGCCGTCTGGGACGAGTCCGGTTCGAGGGCCCAGACGTTGCCGGCTCATCGTTGGTAGGGTCTTCCTGCGGTCTCCAGGGGCCGGTTAGGTTGGCACCTCTACCTGGCGCAGGAGGCGCATTGAATACTCGGCGTGGGACGATAGGTGCAGGCACACCGGCTATAATACGGCGTGGTTTTGCTGCTGCTGTGGTACTCCCCGCCGGATTCACCTTTGTGCGTGAGGACTGCTGCTCAGATGAAGGTGGAGCAGTTGGTTGACACTGTCCTTGTTGCTGGCTTGGTTTGCTTTGATTGCTCACATCCTGTTAGTTTTTTTTGGGGGGAGGGGGGGCCTAAGGTAATGGTTAGGACTGGACTAACCCTATTTCACCCAGGACGGCGAATGGATTGAAGGATGCAAACGCAGTGTGAAGAGTGTCCTCGTCCGACTCAGGTGTTGATGACCGGGCCGCCGGCGGGGAGGACTTATCATCACCTTTGACCACAGACTGGGGGTTAGTAACTTGTTCCTCAGGACATGCCCGCCCAGGAGCCGCAATCCAGTTTGCTGGGTCTTGGGAGAGCTTCCAAGAGAGCCTTGCAAACACAAGAGATGTCATCCAGCCTATTTTGGTTGTTAGATTATCATGCAAGCTAGTTCAGGGATGGTCATACACCAAGATCCCCGCCGGTAAAAAGGGTTCTAGCAGTGGAAGGGGGAGTAAATAACAAGGAGGGACTCACTATCATATCCTGCCTGGTGTGCAGTCCCCTTCTTGAGTAGGGTATCCTGGATGAGCAGGGGGTTTGGTTCATCCTTCAGTGATGCGTAGAGCTCGCCCAGGCTATCGTCTGCCACCATACTGTGGCCTCCGCGGCTGGCAAGGTGCTTTGTGTCGACCATGCGAGGGAAGAGGCGATGTATCTCTTGCCTGAAAGCCTCTTGTGAGGGAGGTAATTGGCCAATGAAGGTCTGGTAGATAAAGCAGAGGTCATAAAACTGGTTGTGTCCGACGAGGATCGGCTGCTCTGCTCTTAGCATTGCCTCGTATCGATTCAAATCCTGGGTCAAGTGGGACGCCATGGCGTTTAGACCAGCCTTGCTCCCTATTCCAGCGAGGCATTCAGGGATGATGTCTTCGGCAAAGCGACCGCCCGTAAGTGCCTCAATCACAAATCGGAACCCTATAGTTGATGTGGGTGAGTGTCTTGGTAACATGAAAGGCTTGAAAACTGACCAGATTGCCTAGTTACAGCAGCCTTTCTCTCCTTCAGCTTCTTGTTCCAGATCTAGGCAACCACAATTAGTCGCGGTCGTGCGAAAACTACCGAAAAAAAAGAAAGGACAAGGGGCGATAGAAGACGAACATCCTGCTCTCGCTTTGTATCCAGCCTCATAATCTGTAGGAAGGAGTTGCTGCACCTGGGAAGGCCTCTGCAAGCAGGAAACTCAGTCTGGAGCAACTGGTGAACGAGCCCAATCTGGAACCGATTCAGCCGGCCACCATGCGGGTTGCTGATGTTGACAAAGTTTTCCTTTTCATATCCCGGTTAGCCTCACAAAGGATCCTCAAGTTGGAGTATAAAGAAAGCTCTTACCGCCTTAGGCCCCTCTAACCAGCGGGAAACCCTAGTCCTTGTTGAGCTGTAGAACTCTTTGGTCTCCTTGTCCTGAGCTTCGATATTCACAGGATGAAGGAATATCCGCGCCATGCCATTATGCAGCAAAATTGGTTTCACCTCAGCGGCCTCCATGCGACTGAGGTAACAAACACCATCTCTGAAGGCATTCTCAAGTTGGAAACCGTGGGACTTGAGGAATAGAAGAGAGCTATAGGAGAAGGAGACGCTTCGGTCCACGACCTTGGCCAGCAAGAGTTCGACACTGTTGTTCTCAATGAACATGGGAGTGATATGGAAGGTGAACGACTGGGCATTGTGTACTAAGACATCTAGATTAGCCACTGCTGCCGCCAAATAGGGATGCCCAGAGAGAAGAAGGTCCGCAACTCTAACTTACTGTTCACCGACATATTATAGCGAACGCAAGTCAGTCCAAACTGAAGGATGTGAAATCCTGTTGCACTAGCTTTGGCCTGACGGTAAACTTCTTCAACATCCCACTCGGAAGATTTGGTATTGGATTTGGACTTGATTCCGGTCATCTCGAGGTCGATGGCGACATATGTTGCCTCTGCAATCGCCTTTAAGACGGTCGGGAGGGTGGCCCAAAAATTCCTCTGGTCAATATCCATGGCCGCCTAATATCTCCTGGGTGCCACCAAGTGCGTCGAGGCTTAGGAAGGGATAAGGGTTGTGAAATAAGTGTAGGGCAAGAAAAGACTGCTCGCGGTTGCAACAAAAAGTCGGCGAGGGGACGTGAATGGGAAATTGAAAATAGAATCACGATGGGCACACATAAATATGGTCGCTGTCGGTTACTGAATGTTGGAAATTCAAGGTGGTGAATCGGTGAGGGTGGAAGGGTGGAGGAAGGGGTTGGTCTGCAGCGGTGATTTAGGAAAGGGCGCCGGGGACCTTGCAGCCAGATCGAGTTCAAGCCCCAACTAGTGTTCTGGAGCTTAGTACTTGTATAGAAACTGGTGGTGAAGGAGGTGTAGTAGTTACAGGTCAGGAGTTGCTTGAGGAGGTTGATATTCGCGTGGTGGAGGTGGGTCGTCGGGGTGGTAGCAACTATCCAGGAAACCTTGAACGAGAAATTCCAAACAAGGACGATGAGCACAATAAAAGCCAGACGGTAGTATCATAAAATCTACGTGTCATATCTTGTAGACTTTGA
>Ga0164242_10001997_pt1 | contig 23785 bp, 17 predicted proteins | sample OricomgcompostMG_FD_108783 | JGI IMG/M metagenome (GOLD analysis project Ga0164242, IMG submission 108783) | Miracle-Growth compost microbial communities from Emeryville, California, USA - Original compost - Miracle growth compost (MG) ...
CGCGTGGTGCTCTCGGTGCTGGATCGCAAGTGGCGCGAGCACCTCTACGAGATGGACTACCTCAAGGAGGGCATCGGGTTGCGGGCCATGGCGCAGCGCGACCCGCTGGTCGAGTACCAGCGCGAGGGCTTCGACATGTTCTCCGCGATGCTCGACTCGCTCAAGGAGGAATCCGTCGGGTACCTGTTCAACCTGCAGGTACAGGTGGTACCCGCCGAGGCGCAGGCCGCGCAGGCCGGCGCGAACGGTGCCGCCACCAACGGTTCGGCCGCCGACGGGGCGGGGGCCGGTAACGGCGACGGGCGTCCGGCGCGCAAGCAGGTCAGGGCCAGGATGCGCCCGGTCGCCGCGCTGCCCACCCAGGAGGCCGAGGCGGCCAAGGCGGCGACCGGTACCGCGACCGCGGCGGCACCGGCCGCGCTGCGGGCCAAGGGGCTGGCCGCGCCCGCCAGCCGGGAATCGACGCTGACCTACTCCGGGCCCGGCGAGTCCGGTGCCCGCAACGGCAAGCCCGCCGGATCCGGCAAGGGTTCCGGCGCGTCCGGTGCCTCCTCCGGCAAGACGCCGGGCCGCAACGAGCCGTGCCCGTGCGGGTCGGGCAAGAAGTACAAGATGTGCCACGGACGGCCCGGCGCCGCCGACCTCTGATCCCGGCGCTTGTCAACGTCGCATGCGCGTGTGAACTCGGCTGCTCCCGTCGCTCCAGTCACAGATCGGCCGAGTTGATAAGCGCGCCGGCATGGAGCGGCGCCTCGGGGCCCGACCGACGGCCTCAGCCGTTCCGCGATCAGGGGAGCAGGGTGGTCTCGACCGGGCCGCCGGCCCAGTCCGGGACGACGCGGCGCAGGTGCGCGTCGGCGAGGAACGCCCGGCGCAGATCCTCCGGCAGGCCGTCGTAGGGCGAGGTCTGCGAGGCGTGCGCGGCCATCGCCCGCTCCAGCGTGGGCAGGTGCTGCGCGGCGCCGACGACGGTGGTGATCTCCTCGTCCGGAGTCCCGATGGCGGCAACGGCTGCGTCGTCGGCGTTCAGGTGCTCGGTGTCGGGCCGCTGGACGCGCATCGCCTCGATCCAGCGGCGCATCAGCGAGCGCGGCAGGCAACTGAGATAGACCCGGCCCACCCCGAGGCTCCGCGCGGCGGCGAGCGTCGCGTCCCGGATGCGGGCGTGATCGCGATGCCCGTCACCGCCGTCCAGCGTCACCACGACGTCCGGCTGGAAGGCCTCCATCGCCTGGCGAACCGAGGCCACGACCCGGTCCGGGTCCGCGGCGACCAGCGATCCGGCTGGCGGTTCTCCGCTCATCCCGGAGTCGCCGAAGCCGAGCAGATCGACCCGCCGCACTCCCAGAACCCGTGCGGCGGCGCGCAACTCGGCCTCGCGAATCGCGCCGAGATCGCGCTCGTCTCCGCCCTGCTCGCCGCGGGTGGCACAGCACACGGCCGTCGTCGCGCCGACGCCCGCGGCGTGCAGCAGCAGCGATCCGCAACCGAACGTCTCGTCGTCGGGGTGGGCCACCACCACCTGCACTCGCGATGGTTCGTTCATCGTCGTCCTCCGTGATCGGGCACAAGTCCGCCGACTATAGCCAAGGATGAGCGGAATGTTCGGTTTCTTCGCCGAACGGTCGAGCGCTTGGCCCCGATCTGCGTGCCAAACTGCGATTCGCGTGCGCATCGGGGCACGCGGATCGGCGATCGGTCCGCGGGTCGGCGATCGGTCCGCGGGGCTGCGATCGGCACGTGGATCGGCGAAGGGCTGCGGATCGGCGAAGGGCACGTGGATCGGCGAAGGGCACGTGGATCGGCGAAGGGCTGCGGATCGGCGAAGGGCACCTGGATCGGCGAAGTGCCGCGGATCGGCGAAGGGCCGCGGATCGACGTTCGGCGCGGATCCCGCCCTGGGGCCGGGCCAGATGCCCGGCACGACCCGGGCCCCCTCGATCACTCGAGGGCGCGCACGTCCTCGGCCGCGTGCCGGCGATGGGCGCCGAAACCGCCCTGCCAGACGAAGTCCACCCGCTGACCCTCCTCCAGCGAGCGGTAGCCGTCGCCGACGATGCCCGAGAAGTGCACGAATAGTACTTCGCCATCGTCCGCGGTGATCCGCCCGTAGCCCCGCTCCTGCTTGAACCATCGGACCGTGCCGGTGCGGCGCCGTCCCAGCAGGTCCGGTCGGCGGGCGTCCATCTCCTCGCTCACGCGTCCGAGGGTAGGTCCGCCGACGGGGCGGTTCGACGACATTCGCCGGGCGACCGAACGCCCGGTCGTGTATCGATCGCCCGTCGGGACGCCTCATGACGGTGAGTTCGCCGCCGGGCGAGCGACGCATGGAGGTGCGCCATGGTTCGTCCCACCGTGGCGCCGGTACCCCACCCGTCCGAGCGCCCCTACACGGGGAACGTCGAGATCCGAGTGCACGGGGTCTCCGGCACGCCCCCGCAGGAGCTGCTCGGACGCAGCGACGTGCACCAGGTCGCCGGGGATCGATTGTCCGGGTTCTACCGGCCGAGCCTGGCCACCCAGATGCGGGACGAGCCGGCGCCCGACGTCGCGTCCCGGACCGCTGGCGAGCGCGGCCCGTGGCTGGAGGGCTACTCGTGGGGCGGCTGGACCTCGGGTGCGCGATCCCGCGTGCTGTGGCTGGCGCTGCTGCCGTTCGCGTTGGTCAACGTCTCCACCAGGATGCTGCCGCCGGAGGGTCCCGCCGGCGGCGTCGCGCGAAGCCTGAGGTGGTGTGTCGCCGGGCTGTTGCGGGTACTGGCGCTGTCGTTGACCGTGACGATGGTGCAGGGCGCCGTCGCGGTGTCGATGGTGACGGTGGCCTGGCGCTGCGGCACCGTTCGCGGGACCTCGGGCGCGTGCCATGGGCTGCCGTCGTTCGTCACCGACGCGTTGGGCGGCATGCCGATCCAGGGCGCGGTGCTGCTGTGCGCCGCGGTGCCGCTGGCGGTGACGGGCCTGCTGTGGCTGGTCAGCCACCACGCCTCGGCCCGGTACGAGAACGCGCCGGAGCAGGCGTCGGCCGGGCGCCCGGACGATGCGCCCCAGCCTCTGCTGCGGGAGGACCTGTGGCGCTCCGGACCGGTGATCTCCCGGCTGCGGCTGCTGCACGTGCAGGCCGGCATCGTGTCGGTGCTCGGGTCGGCCTGCTGGCTGCTGCCGGGAGGGACGTCCAGGGCGGTGACGGGATGGCTGACCCTGGCCACGTTCGCAGTGGCGCTGGTGCTGGTGGTGCGCCGGCCCGCGCCCCCGTACACGGCCGCGCACCGCCGCAGGATCATGCGGCCGGCCCGGCTGACCTGGGCGCTGGTGGTCGCGACGGCCACCGGTCTGGCCTGGCAGGTGGCCCCCGCCCTGGCCGGATCGGGCCCGGACGGCGATGTCCGGTCCGGATCGGCCGGTGCGCTGGCGGATCTGGCGGTGCGCCGGTCGGATGCCGGCGTGCAGGACCTGTTCGTCGGGCAGGCGGCGCTGCTCGGGGTGGTCGCGGTGTTGATCGCGGCGGCCCGGATCGCCGGCGCCGGGCGAGGCCGGGCGATGTTCGTCTCCGGGTTCGCAGGATTCGTGGTGGCGATGCTGGCCTGGCTGACCGGCGCGATGCTGACTGCATCGCTGTTGGTACTGGTACCGGCCTGGCTGGCCCGCCCCGGGTTCGCCTTCACGCCTCGGCAGATCGCCACCGCACTGGCCGATCCGGCCACCGCTGGCTGGTTCGGCGACACCACCCGCAGCTCGGGAGTGGGTACCGCCGTCGGCGTGGCCGCGCTGATCGCGCTGATCGCGCAGCTCGTGGTGCGCGCCGTGATCGCACTGGTGACGGGTGGCGCTTCGCGGGACCGCCAGGCGGTCCGGCGCGACTACCCGGACCACGCGCTCGACCCGGACCCGGCGAGCAGGCGGCGGGCCAGGGCGATCGCCACGATGTTCTGGTGGGCGCGGCGGGTGGACGGCGTGCCGCGCGGGATGGCCGCGATGTGCCTGGCCGTGGCGGCACTGCTGGCGGTGCAGGGCATCGCGCTGCTGGGATCCGGCGCCGCCCCGACCGGTTGGCGGGCCACGGTGTTGGGCCGGATTCCGCCGTCCTGTCGGGCGGTGGCCGCAAGCGGGTTGTGCTCGCACATCGGGCTGATCGCCTGGGGCGTGTTCTGCACCGCGGGGCTGGGGATGCTGGTGCTGGTCGCCGGGGTACTGGCGTATCGGACCCGTGCCGCGCGGCGCGGGGTGGGGGTGTTCTGGGATCTGGCCTGCTTCTGGCCGCGCGACACGCACCCGCTCGCCCCGCCCTGCTACAACGAACGGATCATGCCGCAGGTGTCGGTACGGGTGGCCTGGTACCTCGGCGGTGACGACCGGGCGGGCGCCGCCGATCCCGGCGTCGATCGACTCTCCGGACCGCCCGCCGATCCCGGCGTCGATCGACTCGCCGGACCACCCGCCGATCCCGGCGTCGATCGACTCTCCGGACCACCCGCCGATCCCGGCGTCGATCGACTCTCCGGACCGCCCGCCGGCCGCGGCAGGGTGGTGCTCGCCGGGCACAGCCAGGGCAGCGTCATCGCCCTGGCGGCAGCGGTGATCCAGCCGGAGGACGCCCGCCGCCGGCTGGCGCTGGTCACGGTGGGGTGCGTACTCGACCGGTTGTACTCCCGGTTCTTTCCGCGCTATTTCGGTCCGGAGCTCTTCCGCATCGCCGCCGACCTGCTCGGCGCCGCCGGCACCGACGGTCGGCCCGGGTCCGGGTCGACCAGCCGATGGACCAACATCTGGCGTCACTCGGACTATCTGGGAGGCTCGGTGCCCTACCCGCCGGGCGGGTCTACCGACGGGCCGATCAATGTGCGCAGCACCGACCCGGTGTTCGATCCGCCGGCCGGCGACACCATCCCGCCCGCCGCCGGGCGTCACTCCGACTTCTGGTCGGACCCCGTGTTCGCGAGCGCGGTGGACCGATCGACGCGCCACGTCTCGGGTAGCCTCCGCGGTGCGGACCTCAGCCCAACTGCAACACGGTGATTCGCCAGCGCCCGTCCACTCCCTGCAGTCGCATCGCCAGCGCACGGACACGGTCGGCGCATCGGAACACCGCCGAGACCTCGGCCACGCCGTCGGCCGGCTGGCAAACCCGCACCGTCCCCAGTCGGGTCGATCCGCGGGTGCCGAGCCGATCGGCCCGCTGCAGGCCGGCGAACACGTCGGGTGCGCAGTGCACGCGCAGCTGTTCGATCGGTCGGCAGTCGGACAGCGACTCGAGCACGGCGCGGGCCAGGGCGGCCCCGACCGGCTGGGCGGGGGGAAGCGCGGCAGTCGCCGTCATCGTCACGCCCACGTCGGCCTCCCTCGACCAGCCGGGAACGGACTCGGCCGAGATCACCGAGACCCGGTACGGCTGGCGACGCCTCGTCGCACCGATCGCGCGCGTGCCTACCGGAGTCGTCCAGGGCAGCGGGCGGGCCGGCCGCGGCCGATCCAGGGGCGTCTCCGGTCCGATCCGGGCCGGGGCGCTCGGCGCCGGGGTGCGCAGGCCCACCGGGCGTGGCGGTGCCAGCGGTAGCCGCGACCTCGCGGGGCGGCCCGGTGCGAGTGCGGCGCCGTGTTGCGCGGACGGAGCGGCCGGCGAGTTCGCACCGTCCGATCCGTCGCAGCCCGGCTCCCCGTGCCAGTTCGGCTGGTCTTCCCACGGCGGTTCCGTGTCGGGGACGGCGACCAACCGGGGCCTGCGGATCCGGGCCGGCTCGTGCGCCCGGTCGGGCCGCGCGACGGCCGGTGGCGACGGCGTCGTCGTGGGACCTGCGACGGCGGCTGTCATGACGAGTTCCTTTCGGTGGTCGGGGCGGTGAGCTGCTGACCGGGCAGGATCAGGTTCGGATCGTTGCCGATCTCGGATCGATTGGCCGCGTACCACCCGCGCCAGGCCCGGTCGATCTGGGCCGGTGATGCACCCGCCGGCAGATGGCGCGCGGCGATGGCCCACAGCGTGTCGCCGGCGCGGACGGTGACGGTGTCCTGCGATGGCGCGCCCTGCTCGGCCGGCGTGCCGTGGCGAGGGTGGGGCCGGTGCGGCGCGTCCTGGTCCGGGCTGCTCGGCGCCGGTGCGTTCGCGGTCGGCGTGTTCAGGGTCGGCGCCTTCGGAGTGGGCGTCGTCGAGGGAGTCCCGGTGGACGCCGGTGTGGCGGCCGGGGTCGGGATGGGCGCTGGACTCGAGGTCTGGTGCGCCCGTCCGGTCGGGTCCGGTTGTCCCGATCCGGGTTGGTCGCCCACCCCGGGTGCTGGGTCGGTGGTGGGCACCGAAGGCGTGGAGGTGGTCGTCGGCGACGAAACCCCGGACGCCCGTGCCGACGTCGTCGGCGAGCCGCCGGCCGTGGCGGTTTCGGCGACCGTGGCGGTACCCGTGGCCTGGGCTGTGCCGGTGGCCGGGGCAGTCGCTGCCTGCGGAACGGTGGAGGAGTCGGCCGTTGCCCCAGTAGTCGGCCAGTCCAGGTCGAGCAGCGGCGGTGCGCTCTCGACGGTCGGCGACGTCGTCGTCGTTCCCGCGGCCCCGCCGGGGGCGTCGGCGTCCGAGCTGGGCCCGTACGCGGAGCTCGCACCATCGTCTGCGCGACCCGGCGACGACGCCGGAGCGGTCGGTGATCCTCGCCCGCCACCGGGTGCCGTGTTCCCCGCCGTGCTCGTTCTCGTCGGGTTGCTGCCCGGGCCGGCGTACCCCCCGTCTGGATACGCCGGCCCGGTGGACGGTGCGGTGGCTCCCGTCAGCTGCGGCGCGCTGACGGCGACGGATGGCTGGTGCGCGGCGCCGGTGCCCGAACCCGGACCGGCGCACGCCGAGGCGCCGGCCATCACCGAGACCCCGGCGGCCAGCACCAGTACCCGGCGGGCGACGGCGGGGGTGGTCGCCCGGAGCATCGCCCTGGCGATGCGACCCGCCGCGCCGGGAGCGCGACAGAGCCCGGCCGTGAGCGACACGACCACGCCCCACGCCACCAAGGCCCACACCACGGCGCTCACCGCGAGCAGCATGGCCGCGCCCGATACCGCGACGGCATCGACGCCCTCGCGCATCTGCTGCAGCAGGTCGCCCGGGGACGGCAGCAGGATCGCCAACACGAGCGGTCCCGCCACGCTCAGCGCGACCTGACCTCGCGCCGCGGAGCGCTCCCAGCATCCCGTCCGGCGCCCGCGCGACGTTCGTCCATCGCGCTGCGCCACGCCGGACCGTGCAACGCTGCTCAATGAACTCGACAGTGGTTCAGCGATGCGTAACGTCATGAAACGGAGTCAAACGCATTCAAATGCGATCTGTCAAGGTGCAATGCAGGGACTTGACGTGGAGTCGATGGGCTTGCCACGGTGGTGCGGTGAGATGGGAGCAGCTGTTCGCGGACCTGGATGCGCGATTCGACGACCTCGCAGACGCCCAAATGATGGCCGAGCTGGCGGACCGACAGCGGGTCGCGGCCGGCGGCGTGACGATGGTCCAGCGGTTCGCCGGGGCCCGGAACACCCCGATTCGCCTGCGCACGCACGACGGCGCGGCGCTGGCCGGAGTGGTGCTCGAGGTCGGGCCAGACTGGCTGCTGCTCGATCAGCAGGGGCCGGGCGAACTGTTGGTGGCGATGCGGGCGGTCACCGCGGTGGAAGGCCTCACGGCCGCCACCGGCCCACCACTCGACCGGGTGGGCAGGAGGCTGGACCTGCGGCTGGCGCTGCGCGGAATCGCACGCGACCGCTCGCCGGTGGTGGTGGCCCTGACCGGGGCGGCGACCCTGGAAACCGGTCGGGGACCGGAGATCGGCGGCACCATCGACCGGGTCGGTGCCGACTTCCTGGAACTCGCGCAACACGCGGTGTGGGAACCGAGGCGGGCGAGCGGGGTGCGTTCGGTGGCCCTGCTACCGCTGCACGCGGTGGTGGCGGTCCGGTCGATGCCGGCGGGCTGACCCGACCTTCCGCCCGGCCTTCTGCCCGACTGCCCGACCTTCGGCCCGGCCTTTTGCCCGACTGCCCGGCCTTTTGCCCGACTGCCCGGCCTTCTGCCCGGCCTTCCGCCCGGCCTGGGTGCCGGCCGCTGGCGGCTCGGCGCGCGCCCTGGAGCCGCGTGACGTGCCCGCTCGGCGCGGCGTCAGTGAGCGGCGTCCGCGGGCAGTGCGCTGGGCAGGTCGGTCAGACTGGCCGCCGTGGACTCGTACGCCTGCGCGATGTACTCCTCGAGCTTGGCGCGCTCGACGCGCCATTGCTTGCGCCCGCCGATCTGGATGCCCTTCAGCTCGCCGCTCTTGACCAGCGCGTACGTCTGACTGGCCGAGATGTTCAAGATGTCGGCGACATCGGCCAGCGTGAGGAACCGCTCGGACGCCATGCTTCACTTCCGTTCGCGACGGTTTGGGGACGTTCGCAACCCGTGGAGGAGGGTTGGTGCCATGTTCCCACAGTCCGACTCGACAGCCGGCGAACCATCCACAGTGACCGGCGAAGCGGCGGCGCCCACGCCGCGGCGGGCGTAGGTTGTCGTCCCGAGGGTCGAGGGGGCAAGACGATGACGGAATCACCCACGCCACGTCGGATGGGCCGGCCGCGCTGGCTCGACGTCCGGGTGCTGGGCGGGGTGCTGCTGCTGGTTGCCTCGATCGTGATCGGCGCCAAGGTCGTGGGCGCGTCGGCGCGCACCAGCCCGGTCTGGGTGGCCGCCCACGATCTGGCCGCCGGCACCGTCCTGGCGCCGGACGACCTGGTCAGGGCCGACGTCAACCTGGGTGATCGCGGCGCGCTCTACCTGGACGCCGCGTCGTCGCTGGCGGGCCGGTTGCTGCACCGGGCGCTGCGCTCCGGAGAGTTGATCCCGGTGTCGGCGGTCGGCCCGGTCGGCGACGCGCGCATCGTGTCCGTGTCCGTGGCGCCCGAGCACGTGCCACCCGGAGTCCAGCACGGATCGGTCATCGATCTGTACCTGACGTCCGGATCGGCGGGCCTGGGCGACTCGAACGTGTCCACCCGGCTGCTGCAATCCGGCGTCACCGTGCAGTCGGTGGCCGAGCCGGCGTCCGGCGGGCTGTCCGGGGCTACCTCCAACGAGTACCGGATCGCCCTGCTGCTCTCGCCCGCCCAGGCCGATGCGCTGGTCCAGGCGTTGCCCACCGGCGACCCGATCGTGGTGCTGCGCAGCGACCGGCCCGACCAGGCCGATGCCGGCGCCGCGGCGACGAATCCGACCACGGGCGCGTCGACGACCGCGGGTGCCCCGGCCTCCAGCGTCTCGGGCGGGTGAGGTGGTGGCGACCGGGTTGCTGACCGCGGGCGGCGGCCACGCCTGGGAGACCGACGTGGTGGCCGCGCTCGGTCGGCCGGGGTCGCCGCTGGCCGTCCTCCGGCGGTGCGCGGACATGGCAGAGGTGCTGGCCGAGGCGTCGACCGGGCAGGCGGGCGCGTGCCTGCTGGCGGCCGATCTGCGCCGGCTGGACACGGACTCGGTGCAGCAACTGGACGCCTGCGGCGTGGCCGTGGTGGTGGTGCACCCCGCCGGCGATCGGTGGGCGTCCGTGCGGCTGAATCGCATCGGCGTCCGGCACCTGGTCGCCGACGACACGGGCACCGATGCCGTGATCGCGGCGGTTCGCGAGGCGCTGGAGGCCGCACCGCGACCAGGTGCGGCGGGCGTGCCGCCGCGGGGGACTTCCGATCCGCGTTGGGCGCTCGGTTCGTTCCGGGTGGGTCCACCTTCCGGCCCGGCGGGAGGCACGGCCCCCGCCACGCCCGACCCGACCGGCGGGAGCATGGCCGGACCGGCCGCCGAGGCGAAGCCCCGGGGCGGACCGACGGCCGCCGCCACCGCGCCGGCGCCCACCGGCGAGCGCGGACCCGCCCGGCCGTCCTCCTTCCGCACCGGGCCGCTGCGTGGCGCCGAACCACCCGCCGGTGGCCCGCACGTGGATCGGGACGCGACGACGGACCCGGCGACGGACGACGTCGGTCCGCGAACCCCCGGGCGGGTGGTGGCGGTGTGGGGGCCCACCGGCGCCCCGGGGCGCAGCACGGTCGCCGCCGGGATCGCGGCCGCGGCCGCGGCGGCCGGCCATCGCGTGCTGTTGATCGACGCGGACGTGTACGGGGGAGTGCTCGCCAGCGCATTCGGCCTGCTGGACGAGTCGCCCGGGCTCGCCGGCGTCTGCCGCCTTGCGGCCAACGGGCGCCTCGACGAGCCCGAGCTCGCCAGGATGTGTTGGAAGGTCGGCGACCGGTTCTCGCTGCTCACCGGGATCGCGAGGGCCGACCGGTGGCCGGAGGTGCGCCCGTCGACCGTGCCCACCGTGCTCGCCCTGGCGCGCCGGCTGGCCGACCTGGTGGTGGTCGACTGTGCCTTCGCGCTCGAGTTGGACGAGGAGATCAGCTTCGACACCATGGCGCCACGCCGCAACGGCGCCACGCTCGCCGTCCTGGACGACGCGGACGAGGTGCTGGCGGTGGGATCGGCGGACCCGGCTGGCACCGAGCGGCTCGTCCGGGGGCTGACGGAACTGGGCGAGGCCGTCGACTCGGTGGTGCCCCGGGTGGTGGTCAACCGACTGCGGCGCAGCGCCGCCTCCGAGGGCGAAGTGGTGGCTGCGCTGCGCCGGTTCGCCGGCATCGAGCCGATCGCGGTTCTGCCCGAGGACCGGGCGGCGTGCGACCGGGCGTGGCAGCGCGGCGTCAGCCTGGCGGTGGCGGCGCCGAAGTCCGCGCTGGTGGCGGGGCTGGCCTCGTTGGCGGCGGTGGTGGTTGCCGCCGGCGATCCGGCGGAGGCCAGAGCCACCGGCTGAGCGGATGGCGAGGTCGGCCGGAGCGGCCCGCTGCTCCGCGGTGGCGTGCGGTGGCGATCTTCGGCGGGGGCTCGGGTACCCGTCGCTCGTCCCTGCGTTCGCGACGTCGCGGTGCGGGGATGTGTCACCATGAGCGCGTGACCGACCGGCTCTCGCCCACCGATGCGGCATTCCTGTACGCCGAGGATGCGACGTCCCCGCTGCAGGTCGGCGGCGTGGTGATCCTCAAGCCGCGGCGTTCCTTCGACTACCAGCGGATCGTCGAGCTGGTCCTGCAACGACTGTCGTACCTGCCGCGCTACCGGCAGGTGGTGCGCTTCGTCCCCGGTCGGCTGGCCAGGCCGGTGTGGACCGACGACGAAAACTTCGACCTGAACTACCACGTGCGCCGCTCGTCGCTTCCGCAACCCGGTTCGGACCAGCAACTGGACGAACTGGTCGGCCGGCTGATCTCCCGGCCGCTGGACCGTTCTCGTCCGCTGTGGGAGCTCTACATAGTCGAGGGGCTCTCCGACGGTCGGGTGGCGCTGGTCAACAAGACCCACGAGGCGCTCGTGGACCGGGTCGGCGCGGTCGACGTGGCCGCCGCGATCCTCGACGTCAACGCCAAACCTGTTGCGCAAAAACAGGTTCCATGGGTACCTACCCCGGCCCCCAGTTCGATCGATCTGGTGGTGGACGCGGTGTCCGATCTAGCCACCCGCCCGTCCGAGGCGATCGACGCGGCGCGCCTGCTGGCGCTCGACCTGCGATCCACCGTCGGGGCGCTCGCCGACACCGCCTCCGCGGTGGCCGGCGTGGCACGTCGCTCCCTGCGGCCCGCGGCCCGATCCCCGCTCGCCGTGGCGGTGCCCGGCCCCCGGTTGTTCGCCGGGGCGTGCGCGGACCTGGCCACCGTCAAGCGGATCCGGCAGGTGCACGGCGGAACCGTGAACGACGTGATCTTGTCCGTCATCGCCGGCGCGGCACGGTCCTGGATGCTCTCCCGGGGCGACCCGGTGTCCGGTGACGTGGGCCTGCGGGCGCTGGTGCCGGTGTCGGTGCGGCCGGATGCGCCCGGGGACCCGGCCGGCGTGGCGTCCTACCTGGTGGACCTGCCGGTGGCCGAGCCCAATCCGGTGGTGCGTCTGCATCAGGTCTCCTACGCGATGCAGTCGCACACCGAGTCCGGCCGCGGGGTCGGGGCCGACGCGTTGCTCTCGCTGGGCCGGTTCGCCCCGCCGACGTTGCACGCGCTGGGCGCGCGGGTGGCCGGGCAGCTGTCGCGGCGCAGTTACGACCTGCTGGTGACGAACGTTCCCGGGCCGCAAACCCGCCTGTACGCCGCGGGCGACCCGGTGGTGGCCATGTACCCGGTGGTGCCGCTGGTCAAGGGGCACGCCATCGCCGTCGGCTGCACCAGCTATCGGGGCAGGGTGCACTTCGGACTGACCGCCGACCGGGACGCGCTATCGGATGCGGGTGCGTTCGGCGCGCTGCTCGAGGAGTCGATGGCCGAGCTCACGGCGACCCTGCCCGCGCCGCGCCGGTCGTCCCGCGGGGCCGGGCCCCGATGAGGGTCTACCTGCCGTTGACCGTGGACCTGCTGCGCGAGGCCGTCCGGTCGCGGGCGCTGCGGCCGGTGGGCGGCACCGGATTCGCCGTCACCGATGCGCTGCGCATCGAGTACGCCGGTGCCGACGTCGAGGACCTGGAATACCTGGCGATGAGCGATGCGGCACTCGCGTCGTTGCGGCTGATCGCGGGCTCCGGCGCGGATCCGGTGCGGGTGGTGGCCGCGGCGGACTGCGAGGCGGACGCGGTCACCGAGCGGCCGGACCGGGACCGCGCCGCGGTGACGGTGGCGGGACCGCTGCCGTGGGCGGCGGTGGCCTCTGTGCATCTGGACGGTGGCGACGCGGCCCCGGCGGTGCGCGCGGCCGCCGACTCCGTCACCGCCGCCGACCTGGGGGACCCCGACGCGGCCATCGCCGTCGGCGACGCCCAGGATGTCGACCTGGCCTGGTACCACCCGAGCGAGATCGCCTACCTGCTCGAGGAAGTGTCGAGCGACCCGCCCGGCTGACGGCTGCACGAGCGCGCGGGATCGCCCCGGATACGGGCAACCCCCGCCCAGCGCCCCGGGGGAAGCGGGGCGACGGGCGGGGGTCGGTGACCGGTCGATCGGCAGATCACTCCGCGTTGCGGACGAACTCCGTCTCGATGATCAGCTCGACCTTGTCGGACACCACGGAGTTGCTCACGCCAAAGACCGCGGAGAAGTTCACCCCGAAATCCTTGCGGTTGATCGTGCCGGTGGCGGCGAACCCGACCCGGTCGTTGCCCTGTCCGTCGACGACGGCGCCGAGGAATTCCGCCTTGAAGGTGACCGGCTTGCTGACGCCGCGGATGGTCAGGTCGCCGTCCAGCAGGAACTCCTCGCCGTCGAACTCGCGCACGCCGGTCGAGGCGAACTCGATGGTCGGGTGGTTCTCGGCGTCCAGGAAGTCGGCCGAGCGGACGTGGTTGTTGCGCATGTCGTTCTTGGTCTCGACGCTGGCCGCGTCTGCGGTGGCGGTGACGGAGCCGTCCTGGATGCCGTTGGCGCCGAAGGTCAGGGTCGCCGAGGTCAGTCGGAACGTGCCGCCGGCCTTGCCTACGCCCATGTGGCGGACCTTGAAGGTCAGTTCGGAGTGGACGGTGTCCGCGGACCAGGTACCGGTCAGGGCGGGGACGATCTCGGTGGTGGTCATGGGACTCCTCCTTCTCGCGGGAGCGATCCCGCAGTAAGTGAATGTTCAACTACTTCGGAAGGAGTCTAGCGCGCTATTGGTGACGTGTCACCATCTCGTTCGCGTGACGCTGTTCACTCCGGTGGCGACCTGGATCGGGACCGCCTCGCCGGAGCACACCCACACTCCCCGGCCGGGTGGCACGCGGTTGGTGCGGCGCGGAACGACCGCGTCCAGCAGCGCGCCGTCGGCCGCGTCCGGCGCGAGCAACAGCCCCCGCCGGAACGAGAGCGCGGCCTTCAGGTGGCCACGATGCGCCCGCGCGCACAGGTCGGGACGTTCGCCGATCAGCAAGGTCTGGCCCGGACCGGCGACCCGGCAGAACCGCTCCAGCAGTTCCGCGGCCGGATGCTCGTCCCCGTCGCCGCACTGGTCGACCACGAGTAGCAGCGGACCGCGATGGTGCGACAGCAGGGACCGCAGGGGTTCGGCGTCGCCGCGCACTTCCACCGTGGTGATTCCGGTATCGGGGGCCGCGGCCGGTGCCGCCTCGGCCCGGGCGGCCGCCGGGAGTTGTCGATGGACGATGCGCAGCACCGGGATCGCGCATCGAGCGGCCGCCGCCGCCAGCACGTCGAGGGCGGTGCTGACCCCGGTCCCGTGGGCTCCCACTGCCACGATGGCGCCGCCGCTCGTGCGCAGGTCCACGGTCACCGGGCCGGCCGCGTCCCCACCGAGGCCCCAGGGCACGGCGTCCGGGGTCGGATCCGGAAGCCGGGCGACATCCACCACCCGGGGTAGCGGCCGCACCACCACCGGGTCGACCGCGCCGGGACGGTGTGCCGCACCGCTTCGCGGGACCGTGCCCGCCGGCGTTCGGGCGATCTGTACCAGCCTGCCGGCCCACCGGCCCCGTCCGGGGGGCTGCTCGCCCGGGTCGTCGTGCAGGGCGATCCGCTCGCGAAAGCCCGTGGCGGCGCGGGCGTGCAGCAGCGCGGCGGGGCCGCTCGCCAGCACCCTGACGGTGCCGCCGGTGCGGGCGGGAAGATCGGTCAGCAGACCGGCGCCGACGGCGTAGTCGAGCCGATCCAGCGCGGCCGTCACGAGGTCGTAGCCGTCCACCACCAGGCAGGCACGTGCTGCTCCGGTCGGTCGTCGGCCGTGGTCGGCGAGCAGGGTGAGCAGGCGCTGCACCAGACGGGGCTCGTCCAGGGTCAGGTAGCTGCCGACCTGGGGCCAGCACCGAAGGTCGGCCAGGGAACCGGCGGCGTCCAGCACGTGTACCTCGTCCGCCTGCCCGGCCGCGGCCAGCGCCAGGCGGCGCAGCGCCGAGCTACGTCCGGAGCCCGCCGGGCCGGTGACCAGGATCGAGGTCCCGGGTAGCGCGAGCTCCGCGCGTCGCTGCTCGTCGGGCAGGTCGGCCAGCGCGACGATCTCCGGGTGCTCCGGGCCGGGATCGAAGCTGACCGGTAGCGGTGGCAACCACGGTCGGGCGGGCGGCGGGTCGCCGGCAGCAGCCCGCCGAGCGGCCCGGACGATGGCCTGCTCCACCGTGGGGTGCGCCTGGGCGTCGTCCGTGCCGGTGTCGTCCAGGCGCCGCACCGCCAGTGGGGGTGGCAGGGGTGCGGTGGCCAGGGCGGTCTGGAACGACGTCCGTCCCCGTCCGGTGGACAGCACGGCGCGCCCGGGGGTGTCGGCGGCGATGTGCACCGCGTCGGGGACGCCGATCACGTCGATCGAGTCGGCGGTATCGGTGACGCGCAAGCAGATCCGCGCGCTGATGTTGGCTCGTACGGCGGGGGAGACCACGCCCGCCGGTCGCTGGGTGGCGAGCACCAGGTGCAGGCCCAGGGACCGGCCGCGCTGTGCGATGTCCAGGATCCCGGCCATGAAGTCGGGCAGCTCGACGGCCAGGGTGGCGAACTCGTCGACCACCAGGACCAGCCGGGCGGGGGCGGGTCCACCGGTCGATTCGAGGTGCTCGCGGCGGCGCAGTTCGGCGCGCAGGCTGGCCAACGCCCGAGCCGAGAGCGCCGGGTCCAGGTCGGTGAGCACGCCGACCACGTGGGGCAGCCCGGCGATGGTGCGTAGCGCGGCGCCGCCCTTGTAGTCCACCAGCAGGAAGGTCAGGTGCTGCGGGGACGAGGTGACCGCGAGCCCCGCGACCAGCGAGCGAAGCAGCTCCGACTTGCCCGACCCGGTGGTGCCGGCGATCAGCAGGTGGGGCCCGTCGGAGTCCAGGTCGACGGTCACCGGGCCAGCCGCGGCCGCTCCGATGGTGGCGTGCGGCATCGGACGTGCCCAACGTGCCCGGAGCGCGTCCGGATCGATCGGGCCGAGCAGGTCCGAGAGTGGCGGAGCCTGCGGGGGTGGTGCGCCGTCGGGCGACGCCGGCTCGCGCAGCGGGGTGAGGGCGCGGGCGGCTCGGGCGAGCAGTTCGGCGTCGATGCCGGTGACGTCCACTCGGGTGCCGGGCCCCTCTCCGGCGGGTGCGGGCGGGAGGACGGTGCACCCGGCGGGCAGATCTTCGACGCGGTCCGCCAGACAAAGGACCGACGTGCCGGCACGGCCAGGCGGGAGGCTCGCCGACGAGGGATCGGAGGTACCCGTCGTGGTCCGGTCGGTCCGTGCGGCCATCAGCAGCGCGTGGCCCACCGGAGACCCCATCGCGGCGCGCCCGTCCAGCACCGCGACCAGTTGCCGGTCGCCGGCCGCGGCGGGATCGCCGATCACCGACGGCCACCCGGTGGACGGACCCGCCTCGGTAACGTGGGGCAACGCCCGGCAGCACAGCAGATCGGCCCGCGCGCCGACCAGCGTCAGCGCGAGACCCGCTGGCGAATGGTGGCAGGCCAGTTGCAGCAGCAGCCAGCGTGCCAGCCGTCGACCGTCCGGGCCCACCAGGCCGAGCACACCATGTGCGTCGACGGTGATGGGCACGTCCGCCACCAGGTCCGGACTCTCCTCGGGCGCTTCGTCACCGGCACTGGACGGCGGGCTGCCGCCGCCGCGGCGCAGCGGTCGCGATCCGGTACCCACCGCGAGCTGCAGGTGGTCGGGATTGCCGGACGTTCGGGACCACAGTCGTGCGTCGCCCGACCGGGCCCAGCGCAGCAGGGTGGCCGGGTCGGGCCAGGTGCGCCACGCCGCGCGCCGGTCGGCGCGCATCGCTGCGGCGCTGCCGTCTCGGTAGGCGGCCAATGCCTCGCGGTAGGACGCCATCTCCTTGCGATGCGAGCGGCGGCCGGTCCACCGGTCGGAGATGGCCGTGCCGAGCATGGTGACCGGTCCCAACGCGGCGAAGGCGAGGTAGATCGGACTCCTGAGCACGATCGCCAAGGAGCCTCCGACCACGCCGCCCAGCACCGCGGAGACCAACGGCAGCGGGCGTCGTCTGCGCTCCGGCGGCGGCCCGGGGTGCGGTGGCGCATGTTCTTGCCGGTCGATGCTCGGGGTCGGGGGCGAGACGCGCACCAGGTGTCCGGTGCCGTCGGGTGCGAAGGCTCCGGCCGGCCGCACCGACAGCTGGGTTTGCAGCAGGGTGCCGCCCATCCGGATCAACGCGCCGGTCCCGGCGGCAGCGGCCTGCTGGGCGTCGGTTCCGTCGACGAACACCCCGTTGGTGGACCCGAGATCGGTGATCGCCAGTCCCGTCGGGGACGGTCGCAATACGGCGTGGCGGAAGGAGACCTGCGGGTCGGACAGCGTCAGATCGGCCGACGGATCGCGGCCCACCGTGATCGGATCCCGGCCGACGGGCACGGACCGGCCGGCGTCCGGGCCCGCCACGACGACCAGTTGAACCAGCGGCTCGTCGGCGAGCTCGTCGCTGCGGTGCGTGTGCAGCACGCAGCCGGCCAGCAGCGGAGGCGAGCCCAGCGTCCAATCCGGCTCGACCGGGCCGAGTCCCCAGTGCAGGGGAGTGCCGGCGGGGAGTCCGGCGGCGCGCAGCACGGCGGACTCGGCGTCCCGCCACGCCAGCGGACCCGCCGCCTGCAGCACCAGGTCGATCGAGTCGTTGCCGCGACGCACGGTGATCGGCATGGTCAGGCGCCCCATCGTCCGAGCGTGCGGCACCGGCGCCCTCGACCCTGGGTTCCGCCCGTCGAATGTGGATGCGATTCGGACAGGGGGATCGCGTGGTCGCCCGGTCGCTACCCGCCGGCCGCCTCGGCGCCGTCGACCCGGGAGGCCAGCAGCCGGCGGAACGACCCCAGCCGGCCGGCTGGGGCATCGCCCCGCGCCACCAGTTCGTCCAGTGCGCAGCCGATCCCGTCCGCACGGTGGTCGCATCCCGGCGGGCAGTCGGCGGTGGCCGGTAGCAGGTCGTCGAACGACTCCAGCAGGTCGTCGGCGGTGACGTGGGCGAGCCCGAACGACCGCACTCCGGGGGTGTCCACGATCCATCCGCTCCCGGGCAGTCGCAGGGCCACCACGGACGTCGAGGTGTGGCGCCCCTTGCCCACCTCCGTCACCGCCCCCGTCGCGCGCTCCGCATCCGGCACCAGCGCGTTGACCAGGGTCGATTTGCCCACCCCGGAGTGCCCGATGAGCGCCGTCGTCGATCCGGTCAGCGTGTCGCGGATCTCGGCGAGAGCGCTGGGATCGATCGCCCGGCTGCCCGGCGTGCGCCCGGAGACCATCGTGCGCAGGTCCAGGTCGGCGTAGGCCGCCAGCAGCGGGGCGGGGTCGCGCAGGTCGGTCTTGGTCACCAGCAGCATCGGCCGCAGATGGCCGGTGTAAGCGGCGACGAGGCAGCGGTCGATGAATCCGGTGCGGGGCTCCGGGTCGGCGGCGGCGACCACGATCAGCAGGGCGTCGGCGTTGGCCACCACCACCCGCTCGGTGGGATCGGAGTCGTCGGCCGAGCGGCGCAGCACGCTGACCCTGGTGGCGATGCGCACGATGCGCGCCAAGGTGTCGAGCTGGCCGCTGGTGTCGCCCACCAGGTCGACCCGGTCGCCGACCGCGATGGCGCGCCGGCCGAGCTCGCGGGCTCGCATGGCTGTGACCACCCGCTCCGTGCGGGCGTCCTGGTCGATCAGGCAGGTGTACCGGCCGCGGTCGACGGCGGTGACGAACCCGGGCACGGCGTCGGCGTGCGCGGGCCGGGTCTTGGTGCGCGGCCGGGACCGGCGACCGGGCCGGACCCGGACGTCGTCGTTGTCCCAGTGCTCGCCGAGCCGGCTCAGGTCTGCTCCCGCCCGTCCGGTGACGCGGTCAGCATGCGCGCCCACTCTCCGGGGAAGTCGGGCAAAGTCTTTCCGGTGCAGGCGATGTCGTCGACCTCGACGCCGGGGACGCGCAACCCGACGATGGCGCCGGCGGTGGCCATCCGATGGTCGGCGAACGCGCGCCACGGCCCGCCGTGCAGCGCGGTGGGCTCCAGGTGCAGGGCGTCCGCGTCGGCGGTGACGATGCCGCCGAGCGCGGCGAGGTCCTGCTGCAGCGCGGCCAACCGGTCCGTCTCGTGCCCGCGCAGGTGACCGATGCCTCGCAGGTGGCTCGGGCCGTCGGCGAGCGCGGCGATGGCGGCCACCGTGGGGGTCAGCTCGCCGACGTCGTGCAGGTCGATGTCGATGCCGGGCAGCCGGTCCGGGCCGGTGACGGTCAGCGCGTCGCCGGTGAGCTCGACTACGCAGCCGAACCGCTCGGCGATGTCGCGGAACGCGTCGCCCGCCTGGGTGGTGTCGGCGGGCCAGCCGGGGATGGTCACGCGGCCGCCGGTGACGGCGGCCGCGGCCAGGAACACCGTCGCGTTGGACAGGTCCGGCTCGATCGGCCGATCCCAGGGCGCAACCGGTCCAGGCGCCACGTGCCAGGTGTTCGCTTCCGAGTCGTCCACGCGGGCGCCCACCGACCGAAGGCAGTGCACCGTCATGTCGATGTGTGGCAGCGACGGGACGGGTTTGCCGTCGTGGTGCACGGTGACCCCGCGCTCGAACGACGGTGCGGCGAGCAGCAGGCCGGAGACGAACTGGGAGGACGCGGAGGCGTCGATGGTCACGGGCCCGCCGGCCAGCGAACCGGTGGCTTCGATGGTGAACGGCAGCGCGTCGCCGGTGATGTCGGCGCCCAGCGCCCGCAGCGCGGCCAGCACGGTGTGCATCGGTCGCCGCCGAGCCGCCTCGTCACCGTCCACGGCGATCGTCCCGGTAGCGGTCGCGGCCAGCGGAGGCAGGAAGCGCATGACGGTGCCGGCCAGACCACACTCGATCCGGGCCGGTCCCCGCAGCGACGCCGGGGTCACCGACCAGTCGCCGGACGGCAGCACGTCGACGGTCGTCCCGAGCGCGCCCAGAGCGGCGGCCATCAGTGCGGTGTCCCGGCTGTGCAGCGGTCGGGCGATGGTGGACGGGCCGGTCGCCTGCGCGGCCAGGATCAGCGCGCGGTTGGTCAGCGACTTGGATCCCGGTACGGCGACGGTGGCGTGCACCGCACGGGTGGCGGTGGGCGCGATCCAGGGTGCTCCGGCGCGGCCGGACTCGTGGGGCCCGGGGGTCGCCGCGTGCCGAGTGCTGTCCGATGCTGCTGCGCTCACCCGACCATGATCCCGCATGTCGCTCCGCGAAGCAGTACCCGGCCGCCGCACTGGGCAAGGCAGCGGCGGCGTGACCGCGGTAGTGGGCTCCGTCCACGCGAGGACGGCTGTCGCGGCTTCAGCCGTGACTGCGTGCTCTGCCCCGTCGTGGCGCTGTGGCTCTGCTTCGGTCGTGGCACTGTGTCGCGGCTCGAGTCGTGACCGCGTGGCTGTGCTCCCGTTGTGACTGCGCGGCTCTGCTCCCGTGGTGGCGCCACAGCGCGGATTCAGAACGGCGGATCGGGGTCGGCGGGGCTGTCCGGGACCGCCGAGGGAGCAGGCGCGGAGCGGTGGGTGGCGGCCGGGTTCGGGGCGTGCGCGGTTGGTGTGTCATAGGTGGTGCTACGGCTTGAGGCTCGAGCGCGCACCTCGGCATCGCCCGGCGCCGGTGTTGGGCAGGTAGAGAAACCGTCGGCCCAATGGGCGTCCACGGTCAGCGGCGGGATCAGATCGACCGGATCAGGGTCGGGTCCGTGTTGGCAGGGGCAGTCATTCGGGCAATCGCACACCGGCGTGCCGATCGTGTCGGCGAGGTCCGTAGCCGTCGTGCTGCCGGTGGGTGCGCCGTCGGTATCGGCGTGCCACAGCGGTTCGGGACGCCAGGTGTAGGACCGCTCAAGCGGAGTGGTCCAGGTGTAGGTGCCGTCCGTCGCGCGGTGCAGGCGGAAGCCGCGTCCTTGCCGATGTGGTGGTGTGGGCATGGCGGCGCCAGGTTATGCGCGGAGGTGGTGCCAAGCGTGGGTTTGCCGGTTTTCGGATCGGGTTTGGCCGGAACGATGTGATCGAGATGACCACGGTCAGCGAGTTGGTGACAGGACGGCATGGGGCATTCCCCGTCCCGGGTCCGACGAACTCGGCCAGGTGGGGTGGTGGCCGGTAGCGCTGGTGGCCGTAGTCGAGCAGTAGGCCGGATTCGGGGTCGGTGAGCAACCGGTGGAGATCGCCCGCCCCGATCGACGCAAGCGCCTGCTCGGTGGGAACGGGGCCGTAGCCGGCGAGCTCGCAGGGAGCGCGGTGACCGAGCAGCACGGTGTACGGAACGGTGACGTTGATCCGAGGCTTGCCCAGATGTTTGTCCGGCAGACGCAGTCCTTGCCAACCTCCGGCGCCGAGGATGTCCGAACAGATCATGATCATGGCGTCGGCGCGGCGTTGCCCGAGGCCGCGGGTGTCGCCGGGCTGCTTGATGGCGTCGGCGACGGCTGTGATCGCCCGCCAGATGGTGTCGACATCCTGCGCTGGAGCGTAGATGCCGAACCGGGCCATGCCGTCCTGGTCGGGGGCGCGCCAGACGTGGCGCTCGGTGCGGGCGCGGCGGTGCCGGTCGGCAGCCCCATCCGGATCTGCGGCGATGACGGCTCTGCCGGCGCGGCGCCGCACCGTCGTCGCCGTCACTTTCTCCGCGTCGGGCAGCACCTTCAGTTCCACCGCGTGGGCTACCTGGGCGGTGCAATTCGCAGTGGCTCGCAGGATGGCCATTGCCTTCTCGTCGTCGATGCGGCCCTCCGACAGCGCTGCGCGAGTGTCGGGCAGTCGGTCTCGTAGCGCTTCGGCTGCGCCCAGGAGGGCAGAGCCTTCAGCGTCGGTGGTGTGCAACGCCAGCGCAAGTTCGGTAGCGAGGAACTGGTGGATGCCGGGGTAGCAGCCGGACAGTTCGGCGATGTCGGTGTACTGCTGAGCCTGCAGGTGAGCGATCAGCCGCTGTCGGGCGGTGATGCCGTCCAGCACGGCATTGGCCCAGCGTGCATCCGCCGGAGTCGCCTTGCTGGTGCTGCCGTCGGCCTGCACCCGCGGCCGGCTGGTCCGGCCCGTCCCGGGGGCGGGTCGCAGCCGTTCGGGACGCCAGTCGAGCAGCGTCGCCAATCGGGGCCCCGCCGGGCAGTGCTGGATCTGGTGCCGCCATGACTCGACGGCCAGTGTGGCCGTGGCGTGTCGCAGACGATCGCGGCTGGCCAGGCACAGTCGCTGCGCCACGGCGGCGTCCGCCTCGTCCGGCACTGAGCGGCCCGTGCCCCACCACCCGGTGGTGGACGCGGCGAACTGCTGCGTGACCGGATCGACGGCTCTCTGTGCGCGGGCGGCGACCGTGGTCCCCGGCCCGGGCAGGAACACACCGCCCCGGCGCGCGCCGCTACCTGTCGGGTGCTGACGCTCACGCCCGCTTCCGGTGCTCGCGCCACCCGAGGCGCGGATGCCCCCGCTGCGTGCGGTCCTGGGGTGGTCGCGTTGCGGGCGGACGGTGCCGGGTGGTATCGACAACGTTCCGGGCAGCGCGGCCTGCGTGTCGCCCAACAGGACCACCCGCTGCCCGAATGCCACGCTTGCGCTGTGCATGTCCGCACCATATGACGCACCTACGACACTGGCCTTGACCTGCGCCAACGCTGAATTGAGGGGCGTGCGCGGCACCGGTCGGTTCGGCGTAGCGGGTGCTTGGCTTCCACCCGGTCGGAGGCCCGGACAGGGCCGTCGAACCCGGACGAAAGTGCGGGTGCCAGGGGATCCGCGGGCGTGGGGTGACGAGGTCGTCCTGCGGTGCGCGGGCGGGTGGGATCCCCTGCGGGTGTTGTCGCGTGGGGTGACGAGGTCGTCCTGCGGTGCGCGGGCGGGTGGGATCCCCTGCGGGTGTTGTCGCGTGGGGTGACGAGGTCGTCCCGCGGTGCGCGGGCGGGTGGGAACCCCCGCGTCGATCCGCGGCACCGTCAGTGTGCGCGCCCGGTCAGCGCGTCTCGGCGTACGTACAGGTCCCGCAGGAGCGCGACCTCGGCGCCGTGGTGCGCCACCTCGTCGATCGCGTGCATCACCAGGGCGGCCCAGGTGTCGTGCTGGTACGGGCCCCAGTCCGGGCCGAGTTCCGCGGCCAGGCCTTCCTCGCCGAGCGCGGCGATCCGGGACCGGAACGTGGCGAAGGCCACCTCCAGCGCGGCGAGCGCGGATGCCGCGTCCGGGTACCACTCTCCCTTCGACACGGGCAGCGGCCACTCGCCCAGGTGCGGGGTGACGTAGCCGGCGAGGCAGTCGCTGGCGATGTGCCACAGGCGCCACGCGATGGTGGTGATCGGGGCCGGCGGGTCGACATCCTCGTTCGGGTGCGGAATCCACCGGTCGCCCTGCTCGGCGACCGTCCAGCCGTCCGGCACCGGCTGCCAGAGGTACTCCTGGTCGGTCAACCCGTCCGACCGGCGGCGCAGCCGGTCGCCGACGTAGTCGAAGGTGTCCAGCAGCAGCGGCATCACCGGGAGCGTCATGGGCCCACGGTAGGGCACGCCCCCGACATGGTCGGGTTCCAGCGGCTACGCCTGGGCGATGCGAATCATGTTGCCCGCGGGGTCGCGCACGGCGGCGTCCCGGACGCCCCAGAACTGGTCCATGGGTTCCTGCAGCACCTCGACGCCCGGCGCGGTGGCGAGCTTGTCGAAACTCGCTGCGAGATCGTCGGTGCGGAACTGGATCATCTGCATGGCGCCCTTGGCCAGCAGCGCGGCGAGTGCGTCCCCGTCCTCGGCGGAGCGGCCGGCGTGCGGCTGGGACAGCACGATCTGGATCTCCGGCTGGCTCTCGGTGGTCAGCGTGACCCAGCGGAATTCGCCCTGGGCCACCTCGTCCACCACCGCCAGTCCGAGGTAGTCGCGATAGAAGCTGATGGCGGCGTCGACATCGTCCACCAGGACGTGCACCCCGCTGATCGAAACGGTCATGGCAGCGAC
>Ga0164242_10001998_pt1 | contig 23783 bp, 28 predicted proteins | sample OricomgcompostMG_FD_108783 | JGI IMG/M metagenome (GOLD analysis project Ga0164242, IMG submission 108783) | Miracle-Growth compost microbial communities from Emeryville, California, USA - Original compost - Miracle growth compost (MG) ...
CGACCGTTTCCCCAATCTTCAGGTCGCCCGCGTCGAGCGGCTCGAGTCCGACCATGGTTTTGAACAGTGTGGTCTTGCCGACGCCGTTCGGGCCGATGATGCCGACGATGCCGTTGCGCGGCAGCGTGAAGCTGAGACCGTCGATCAACACGCGGTCGCCGAAGCCCTTCTTCAGGTTCTTCGCCTCGAGCACCACCTGGCCCAGGCGCGGACCCGGCGGAATCTGGATCTCCTCGAAGTCGAGCTTGCGGGTGCGCTCCGCCTCGGCCGCCATCTCTTCGTAGCGCGCAAGACGTGCCTTCGACTTCGCCTGGCGGCCCTTGGTTCCGCTGCGCACCCAGTCGAGCTCGTCGGCCAGCCGCTTGGCGAGCTTCTGGTCCTTCTTGCCCTGCACCTGCAGGCGTTCCTGCTTCTTCTCCAGGTAGGTCGAGTAGTTGCCCTCGTACGGGTAGAGGTGGCCGCGGTCGACCTCGGCGATCCACTCCGCGACGTGGTCGAGAAAGTACCGGTCGTGCGTGACGGCGAGCACGGCGCCGTGATACTGCGCCAGGTGCTGTTCGAGCCAGAGAACACTCTCGGCGTCGAGGTGGTTGGTCGGCTCGTCCAGCAGCAGCAGGTCGGGCTTCTGCAGCAGCAGCTTGCAGAGCGCGACGCGCCGCTTCTCTCCACCGGAGAGCACGTTCACAGGAGCATCCGACGGCGGGCAGCGCAGCGCGTCCATCGCCTGCTCGAGCTGGGAATCGAGGTCCCATGCGTCCGCGGCGTCGATCTGCTCTTGCAGCACGCCCATCTCTGCCAGCAGCGCGTCGAAGTCGGCGTCGGGCTCGGCCATCGCCGCCGAGATCTCATTGAACCGATCGACCTTCTGCTTGATTTCGCCGAGGCCCTGCTGCACGTTCTCGAGTACGGTCTTCGATTCGTCGAGTTCCGGCTCCTGCATCAGGATGCCGACGGAGTAGCCCGGGCTGAGTTTGGCCTCGCCGTTGCTCGGGGTGTCGAGCCCGGCCATGATCTTGAGGATCGTGGACTTGCCTGCGCCGTTCGGTCCGACCACCCCGATCTTCGCACCGGGCAGGAACGCCATCGTCACGTCGTCGAGGATGAGCTTGTCGCCGACCGCCTTGCGGGCGCGGACCATCGAGTAAATGTATTCGGCCATGACCACGAGTCTACGGGCGCGCAGATACCACCGACGTCGGGAGCCGCTCAGTGAATCGGAACCGTGTCGCCGACCAGGCACTTTCCGGTCTGCAGCGGAGCCGCGACCTCGCTGTGGTAGCCGCCGATGTCCGCTCCGTACTGCCCGATCAGGCATTCATGCTGCCAGAGCACCGAGAACTGCAACGATCCCGGCGTGAGTCCGATGGACGTCTTATCGGCGGTGACCTGCATATCCTTCTTCGCGAACCCGGCCGCCGCGAGTCCCGCGATGAAATCGGCTCCCACCGGATCATGATGGCCGCGCAGCGTCCGTTCGTTGACGAAATCGAAGAACGGCTTGTTCTGCGTCGCGGTCCCATCCTTGAGCAGCGTCGGGTCAGGGGCAGGCGTCGTCGTCTGAGTGGCCGTGGTCCCCGGCGTCGAGGTCGACGATGCGGTCGGCTCGGCATGATGCGCGGTGCATGCGGACAGTGCTGCTGCCATCGTCACTACCAGCGCGGCGGTCAGCCACGGCGTCCTGCGTCGTCCCACGTACGAACCCTTCGATCCCCGATCGCGGCGCGATCGCCCATCAGTCTATGGGCGCGCACCCAAGCGGAGGCCGAGTGTCGGCTCAAAACACCGGCGGCATCTCCTCGGTCGCCACGCCAGCCAGCGCGCTGCCCTCAAACGACGCCGAGCCGTCCGACGGTTGAGTCTCGTCGTCCGCCCCGCCGTCCGCCTCGTTTCCGGCGTCGCTCCCAGCCTCCGACGGTTCCGCGACCGGGGCATCCGCGGCCAGACCAGACGAGGCGACGCCGTCCAGCGGCTGATCCTCACCCGGGTGCCAGCCGGTCGACTTCACCGGACGCGTGTACGAACTGGTGCCCCAGTTCAGGTCATGCCCGACCGAGCTGGCAACGATCTCCGGTCTGACCCGCTTGACACCGTCGTCGACCCACTCGCGCAGCTTGAGGTTGCCTGTCACGATCACGCGTTCGCCCTTCTTCACGGACGCCGCGATGTTCGTCGCAAGGTAACGGAAGGCGATGATCGAATACCAATTCGGGTCGCCGTTCTCCCAGGCGCCGGTCTCTCGGTTCTTCCGCCGCTGATCCGACGCGAGCCTCAGCGTCACTCGAGGGAGCCCGTTGCCGTCGACCTTGTAGTCCGGATCGAACCCGACCGTTCCGACCACCGTGATGGTGTCGTTGTCTGCCATCTTTCCTTCTCCTTCGCTGCAATCCCGTCCGTCGTCGAACGCGACGGTGGACCGGGGTCCGCAGCACGCCACTCGTGCCAGTCTCCACGTCCGCGGACCCCGTGCAGAGAGTCTGCACGCCGCTCGGACCATGCTCGTGCCCGAGGCGCCGAAACTGGCAAACTCCACGACACGGCAGCCTGTGGAGGCCGAGACGCGACCGTTCTCGCTCCCGGCAGCGCGAAGCCTGCAGACCATCCAGTTCGTTCGCAGCGGCTCATCTTCCGAATCGGCGGCACGCCTCGCCGAAATCCCACACCGGGCCGGGTAATCTTCGGCGCATGCAGTGGTGGAATGATTTCGTAGACTGGCTGACCGCGGCCGACACCCGGCCGGTGCTTTTCACCGCGGGCGTGCTGTTCATCGCGGTGATCGTGTCGGGTCTGCTCGCGGCCTGGATCGCCCGCGGAGCAATCCACGGACTGCTGTCCCGAACCGACCGGCAGCAGAAGGCATCCGCGATCGCCGCGCTCGTCGATGCCGCAACCGAGGCATCCGTCTGGAACTCCCTCACCCCGCAGGAACAGGTGCTTTCGGATCGTGCCGTCGGCCAGGCCGACATCATGGTGCGCTTGCTGCCGATCCGCGGCGCGGGGGTCGCGGCCAACTGGGCCAGCCATCAACTGGCCGAGTTGAAGCGCAACTCCGCCACGTTCGGCTATCAGTTGGACCCGGCGATCGCGGAATTCCGGGACCGCTTGATCGAGTGGCAGAACCGGCCAGGGCGCACTCGCCGGATCTTCCAGAGCGACCTCGAGCGCTGGCGGTACGACGCGGACGCACCCGAACAGACGGTTGTGACCGATCAGGATGCCTGGGTCGCGCGGCAGCACCACGAGAAATACGCGACGCCGGCATCGGCGTCCGATGCCGCGGACGACACCGACGACATCGCATCAGCCGACACCGCACAGACCGCGGTGGTCGCCCCGCCCGTCGCGGCGTATTCGAATCGCAAGCCGACCGGTCTCAACGACGGCGAGTGACCGGCTTCAGCGCGCTCACTTTGCGGCCGCGCGCCACCAGGCGTCGAACGGATGGACCGGTGTACGTCGCTTGTGCTCGCTCGACATGTACCGCTGTTCGATCGCTTCGGCGATGGATGTCTCGACCTCGCGACCTTCGAGATAGTCGTCGATGTCCTGGTAGCCGATTCCGAGGTTCGCTTCGTCCGTCTGACCGGGATCCTCATCGAGCAGATCTGCCGTCGGCGCCTTGGTATAAAGCCGCGACGGAGCGCCGAGGTGTTCCAGCAGCGCCCGCCCCTGACGCTTCGTGAGGCCGCTCAACGGGGTGAGATCGGCACCGCCGTCGCCGAACTTGGTGAAGAATCCGGTCACCGCCTCTGCCGCGTGGTCGGTACCCACCACCAGCAGCCCACGTTGTCCCGCGATCGCGTACTGCGCGATCATGCGCATCCTCGCCTTGACGTTGCCCTTGGTGAAGTCGAGCAGGTCGTCGCCGACGGCGTGCGCATACTCGTCGTGGATCCCATCGACGCCGCGCTTGACGTTGAAAGTCACGACCCGTTGCGCAGCGATGAACGTGAGCGCGAGCTGCGCGTCGTCCTCATCGTGCTGCACGCCGTATGGCAACCGCACCGCGATGAACTGGGCGGCGGCTCCTTCTGCGTTCATCCGATCGACGGCGAGTTGGCAGAGCCGCCCGGCCAACGACGAGTCCTGCCCACCGCTGATGCCGAGCACAAAGCCGTTCGCCCGGGCCGCCCGCGCATAGTCGACGAGAAACGAGACGCGCCGCTCAACCTCTTCGGCCGCGTCGATTCGAGGTCGCACTCCGAGGTCGCTCATGATGCTCTGCTGCAGTTCACGCATAGTTGCACGATACCGCCGACGGTGTTTCGCGGTCATTTCGGGCCGGCGCCCTCGATATCGTGTGGCCATGACCTCCGACCTGCTCAACCTGTTGCTGGTCGTCGCCGCTGCCGCCGCAGCACCGTTGCTCGGCTCGGCGCTGAATCGGCTGGTGAAGGTTCCGATCGTCGTGTTCGAGATCGTGCTCGGGCTTGTCTTGGGACCGAGCATCCTGGGGTGGATCACGATCGGCCATCTCACCGACACGCTCGCGAACTTCGGCCTCGCGATGCTGTTTTTCCTGGCCGGGAACGAGATCGACTTCGCGGGCATCGCGGGTCGTCCGATGCGACGCGCCGGGATCGGATGGCTGATTTCACTGGTCGTGGGAATCCTGGTCGGCATCCTGCTCTCTCCGGATGCTGTCACCGGGGTCTTCGTCGGTATCTGCCTGACCTCCACGGCGCTCGGAACGATCATGCCGGCGCTGCGTGACGCTGGCGAGCTGACGACGCCGTTCGGCCGCGCGGTGACAGCGGTCGGGGCAGTCGGTGAGTTCGGACCGCTGCTGGCGATTTCGCTCTTCCTCAGCGGCCGCAGCACCGTGACCGCGGGAATCGTCCTGATCGCGTTCGCTGTGGTCTCCGGTGCGGCCATCTGGCTGGCGTCCCGGGGTTCTCATCGCTGGTTCCACCGGATCGTCACGGCAACCCTGCACACCAGCGGGCAGTTCGCGGTTCGGTTCGTGATCTTCGTGTTAGCGGCGCTTGTGGTGCTCAGTATCGCGCTGGGGCTGGACATGCTGCTCGGTGCCTTCGCAGCCGGCATCCTGTGCCGAGTGCTGCTCGGCGGCGCGTCGGAAAGCGATCGGGAGGCGATCGACGGCAAGTTGGAAGCCGTCGGCTTCGGCTTCCTCGTGCCGATCTTCTTCGTGAACACGGGCATCACCTTCGATCTGAAGTCACTGCTGACGAACCCGCATGTTCTTCTGCTGCTGCCGATCTTCCTTGTGCTGTTCCTGATCGTGCGCGGGCTTCCCGCGACCCTCGCCGCGCCGCATGGCTCGACTCGGGCCGACCGCGGCTCGATGCTGTTGTTCGGCGGTACAGCCCTGCCGATCATCGTCGCAGTGACCGGCATCGGGCTGCAAACGCATTCGCTGACCTCTGGCACGGCCGCCGCGCTCGTGGGTGCGGGGATGCTGTCGGTACTGCTGTTCCCGCTGTTCGCTCTCGTGCTGCGTCGCCGGTCGACGGATGGCGGCCTACGTACTCCGGACATCGGTGCGGACGCCGCCGCGATCGACGAGGGCTGACGACCGGTCCCGCCCCCACTCGCGCCGCAATACGTTTCGCCACGGCTCATCGAATGTTCGCGGGCGCATCCGACAATTCTGCATTGTTCGACGTCTCGATCGCGTCTTTCAGCGAGCCGCGGGCCTGCCGCCGCACGCCGCGAGCTCGCGCGCTCAGCACGATCGTGCGAACGATCACCTGGGCCAGCGCCATCAGCACCAGGCCGGTCACCCACGGTTCGGCCCCGGTGATCCCATGCTGCACACTGAAGGCCGCAACCGCGTCGCTGCCGGAGCCATCGGCCCAGAACTGGAACAACGCTCGGGAACCCATCCCCAGAATCCAGAGAACAGCGGCCACGGCCCCCGCCTGTACCAGGATGCCACGCTGCGCATCCGCCCACATGCGAGTGGCAGCACCGCTGGCGGCACCGATCGCGGCGCCGATCAGCGTGAGCGTGAGGATCAGTGTGAGGTCGTTGCCCTGCGTCGGAAACCCGCGCAGATAGAAGACGCCGACCGCGCCGGCGAGCGCCAGCGGCAGAAGAATCGCGCGGGCTCCGAATCGGGTGGGACGCAGCTGCAGCAGTACGAGCAGGATCAGCAGGGCATCAAGGGAATAGTCGAAGAAGTTCATGAGCCAAGCCTCGCGAAGGGGAGCCGGAAGCTGATCCATCCGCGGGTGGAATGCCGGGTGGAAGACGCGGGTGGAACGGCGGGTGGAGGCTCGGCGTCGCTACCCGGAGAAGCGCTCTTCGCCCCGGCGATCTCAGATCACCGCCACCGCGGTGAATGCCTCGTCCAGGCGGGTGTGGAGAACGGAAGTCGGCTCTGCACGGGCCCGCTCCTCCGACCCAGCGCCTCCAGTGCCCCCGGCAGGAATCGAACCTGCGACCAAGAGATTAGAAGGCTCCTGCTCTATCCGCTGAGCTACGGGGGCGAACGCCGTTCCACGATACCGCAGCGCTCGCGGCGCTCAGGTGAGACGGAGCGTTCGCCACCGGAGTCATACGGCCTTGGCCGCAGCGACGAGCACCTGGTTCAGGGTCGGAACGCCTTCCGCCCGGAACACCTCGTCACCGCGGGCTGTGCGGACGATCACGGTCGGCGTACTCCGGATGCCGTCATCCGCCGCCTGCCTCTCGTCGCGCACCACATCGAGTTCCCGGACGCGCGCGGCCGGCACCAAACGCTCGGCTTCCGCCAGCACCGCTCTGGTCTGCATGCACGGCGCGCAGAACGCGGACGTGTAGAGCACCAGTTCCATGGCGTCAGTCTACGTTTCGCTGCCGCGTCGTAGGCCCACAGTAGACTTGCGGCCATGCCAACATCCTCGGATCGCCTCGTCTGGATCGACTGTGAGATGACGGGGCTCGATCTCGAGGTCGATGAACTCGTCGAGATCGCCGTGGTCGTCACCGACTTCGAGCTCCAGCCGCTGGACCCTGGGCTCGACATCGTGATCAAGCCCGACGCATCCGCTCTAGAACACATGAACGACTTCGTCCGCACTATGCACACAACCAGTGGACTGATCGAAGAGATCCCGAACGGCATCAGCCTCGCCGACGCCGAGTACCAGGTGATGGAGTACATCCTCCAGTTCGTTCCCGGCGAGCAGAAGGCACCGCTGGCCGGCAACACGATCGGCACCGACCGGATGTTCCTGGCCAAGTTCATGCCGCGGCTCGACGCCCACCTGCACTACCGCAACGTCGACGTGTCCTCGATCAAGGAACTCGCGCGCCGCTGGTACCCGCGGGTGTACTTCAACGCCCCAGAGAAGAACGGCGGCCATCGCGCTTTGGCAGACATCCTGGAGTCGATTCGCGAGCTCGACTACTACCGGCGCGCCGTCTTCGTGCCGCAACCCGGACCCACGAGCGAGGAATGCCGCACCGCGGCCTCCGACGTGGTGGAAATCTGGGCGCCCCGCATGTAATAGAATCATCTGCGTTGCCTACGCGCCCGGGCGCGGCAGCGACATGGTGGGTGTAGCTCAGTTGGTAGAGCACCTGGTTGTGGTCCAGGGGGTCGCGGGTTCAAGCCCCGTCACTCACCCCATACGCACCTGGTTGTGGTGCCCCCTCTCCACGGGGTCGCGGGTCCAAGCCCCGTCACTCACCCCATGCGCACCTGGTTGTGGTGCCCCATCTCCACGGGACGCGGGTTCAAACCCCGCCACTCACCACATGCGCAGGCGCAGCTCGAGGTCGTCCGGTCCGCGCCCTGGCCGGGGCAATCACCCGAGGACGCCCGCCTCGCGGGCCGGGCCCGCGTACGCGTCAGCAAGCGTTGCGATCGTATCGTGCGCATTCAGGCCGCTCGGATTCGGCACCACCCACAACGCAGCCCCGGACAACGGCTCGGCCTGCCGGCCGGTGCGCGCTTTCGGGCGGTCGAACGCCTGTCGGTAGGCGGTGATGCCGACGACGGCGACCACGGCAGGACGCCAGGTCGCGACGTCAGCGGCCAGGCGCTTCGCTCCGGCCCTCAGCTCCTCACGAGAGAGCTCGTCGGCCCGTGCCGTCGCACGCCGCACCAGGTTGGTGATCCCGATCCCCGCACCGATCAAACGCGACCGGTCCTCGGGGCCGAACCCCTCAGCGAATGCGGGCGCCTCAGCGATGATGCCGGCGGCGGCAAGTGCCGGGTAGAACCGATTGCCGGGGTGCGCGAACGGCGTTCCGGTCGCAGCGGTCCATAAGCCCGGGTTGATCCCGACGAACAGCAGCAGAACGCCAGGGCCGACCAGATCGGGAATCGTCGCATCCCGGAACGACTCCAATTCCGCGCGCGTGAACCCCACCCCGACATTATCCGCCACGTCGATAAGCTCATGAGGAAGAGCCACAGCACGAGGAGCCCGGCATGACCGCATCCACCCCGTCCGTCACGCAGGGCGCGCACCTGGTCGGCAGCGTCAATCTGGCGAACGCTGAGAGTGTGATGACGACGGTCGCCGGCCATCTGGGTGACCGACTGCGGCGCATCCCCGACGGCGAGGTCGGCGAGCGCTACTACTGGATCCAGTTCCAACGCGACCGCCTTGCGGCGACCGACGGCATCAGCCGGGTCGGCGAGAAGGGTAACTTGCTCCGTGGTCAGTTCGACGCACGGCTGCTGCGCCTGGACGACGACGTGGATGCCGGCGCACTGCGATTGCCTTCGCTCGGCTATGCGGATGCCGCCGTCGACTCGTATGCGGTCTTCCGCCGCCTGTGCGACCGCGGCACGATCGCACCGGGCACACGATTCCAGGTGTCTCTGCCCACCCCCGCCGCCGTGATCGCCTCGTTCGTCGTTCCGGACGACCGCTCAGCGCTCGAGCCGGTGTACGAACGCGCGCTGTTCGCAGAGCTCGAACGGATCCTGGCCGTGATCCCGCACTCCGATCTCGCGATCCAGTGGGACACCGCAGCCGAGTTCGGACTGCTGGAGAGCGACCGCCTGCCGGCCGGTTTCCCCCTCACGCCCTGGTTCGACGATGTGCTCGACGGGGTCGTCCAGCGGGCCGCACGGCAGGCATCCGCAGTTCCCGGCGATGTCGAGGTGGGCTACCACCTCTGCTACGGCGATGTCGAAGAGGCACATTTCGTGCAGCCGGCGGACACCGGCGTGCTCACCGCGTTCGCATCCGGACTGCTGGAACGCAGCGAGCGCCCGATCACCTGGCTGCACCTCCCGGTGCCCATCGAACGTGACGACGAGGCATATTTCGCGCCGCTGGCCGCTCTCGAGCTACCGGAGCAGACCGAGCTCTACCTCGGCCTGATCCATCACGAGGATGGCGTCGACGGCGCGCTGCGTCGAATTCGGGCGGCGCACACGGCGCAGAGCCGGTTCGGGGTCGCCACCGAGTGCGGTTTCGGGCGGGGGCCGGCGGAACGCACGGCGCCGCTGCTCGACCTGCACGCGGCCGTCTCAGACGCGTGGTGACCGTCGTGTTCATGCCGGCGGACGAGTTCGAGGCTCTCGTGGAGGACGAACTGGATGCCCTGCCTGACGATATGGTCGACGGTCTCAACAATGTGGCGTTCCTGATCGAGGATCGGCCCGCGGACGGCAGCATGAGCCTGCTCGGCCTGTACGACGGCGTCGATCTGACCCGGCGCGGTCAGTACGGGTTCGGTGAGCTGCCCGACCGTATCACGCTGTTCCGGGAGCCCCTGCTGTCGATCTGCGACGATGAGGAGCAGTTGCGAGCGCAGGTGCACATCACGCTCGTGCACGAGATCGCGCACTTCTACGGCATCGACGACGCCGAGTTGCACGAGCTGGGCTGGGGCTGAGTCGGCTCAGCGGAAGTCGGCGTCGTTAGCGCGATTGTCCTCGGGATCGGCCTCGACGGGATCGCTGTCGGGCGCGTCGAACCGGTACCGCACGTGCAGCTGCCCGTTGATCTCCCGGGTGTCCACCGCCCGATACGCGAACTGCGATTCCAGGCCCTCGACCGCTGCGACGGCGGTGACCTCCTCGTCGTGCTTGCCGTCAACGAGGTACCTGCGCTGCGATTCCCCCGCGAGCGGTCCGTCGACGTACTCGACGATGTACTCCGGGTCGGTCGGCTGTTCAGTGCTCATGTCATCAACCGTAGACCCGACGTGCCTCGAACGGGGTGCAGCCCGCGTCCGCATTCACGACCAGGTCGGCAAGCGCCACCGGGTTCTCCCTCGCCACGAACGCGTCGAATGACGCCTGCCAGGCATCCCAGTGGGCGTCAAAGCCACCCTTGTCGCGGATGAGCGCGCGGCGTTTACGCGCACTGTCGTCCGCGGTGAGCCACACCCGCAGGTCGGCCAGTGGTGCCGCGGCCCGGCTGATGCTCCCGCATCCTTCGATCACAAGCGGAGCGGCGACGGGATGCCATTCGGCTGGCTCCCGAGTCGGCCAGTCATATCGCTGCCAGCGGCCGCAACCGGTGGCGCGCAGCGGCATGAGCAGTTCGGTGACGAGCAGCTCGCTTGCCGCATCGAGACCGTCCCAGCCCGGATAGATATCGTCCATGCGCACGAGCGCCGGAGGCGTCGCTGCCGGCCATGCGGCCACCAGTCGATCCGCGAGCGTGGACTTGCCCGCTCCGCTCGGTCCGTCGATCAGGACGATCGGCGTCGGGGCCGCACTGCGCGCGACTGCCCCGATCACCGGAGAGGCCACGGCATCCAACGCACCACGGGCATCCAACGCGTCGCGTGCGCGCTCGTCAGGACAGCACAAAGTTCCAACTTCCCGCAACGACCGCTGCGGCGATCGCGGCGCCCGCGACGAGACATCCGACGGCCACGAGTGCCACCTCCGCGCCGGCGAATCGGGCCGGGCGCGCCCAGGTGCGGCGGATCTCCCCGCCGAATCCTTTCGCTTCCATCGCGGTGGCCAGCTTGCTGCCGCGCCGTACCGAGAGGACCAGGAGGGCGAATGCCTGGGACCCGAGCCGCCGCAGCGCCCCGATGATCCCCGTTCCGTCCCCCACGCCGCGCGCGCGCCTGGCCATGCTCAGGGCGCGCCAGTCCTCGATGAACAGTCCGACAAGGCGCAGCCCGGCCAGCGCTCCCAACACGAACCGAGCCGGCAATTTCAGCAGCTGCGCGAGGCCGTCGGCGAGGTCGGTGGGGTCGGTGGTCGCGAAGAGCACAACGCCGGGCAGTCCGATCGCGAGCACACGCAGTGCGATGGCGAAGCCCAGCGAAACCGAGCCCTGGGTGATCGTGATGAATCCGAATTGCGCGAGCGTCGCTCCCGCGTCCTGACCGTAGAGCACGGTGGCAGTCCCTGCGATCGGGGCAGCGATCCAGATCGTACTCGTCCGCAGCCAGAACTGACGTGGCGTGAGCCCAGCGAACGGGAGCAGGCAGGCCTCCAGTCCGAGCGCGACCGCTGCCGAGACCCAGTCGATCGTGAGCATCAGAGCAATACTCACGATGAGGGCGGCCCCCAGTTTCGCCACCGCGTTCACATTCCGGATGCGAGCGGCGCGTATCGGCGAATACCCTGTCATCGCGCAACCACCTGGTGCTCGGCACGGCCGAGTTCGATCGTGTCATCGGCGAGCACCGCCACGAAGTCGGCATCGTGGGTGACGGCGACAAGAGAAGTACCGCCGTCGAGCAGGTCGGCGAGAAGTGCAGCCAACTCGCTCCAGGTGCGAGAGTCCTGCCCGAAAGTTGGCTCATCCAGCACCACCACCCGTGGTGCCGTTGCGAGTACCGTCGCCACGGACAACCGGCGCTTCTCCCCTCCTGACAGCGTGAACGGGTTGGCTCCGGCAAGCCTGGTCAGCCGCAACCGGTCGAGGAGTTCGTCGATGCGGGCGCCTGCCCGTTCCGCCGGCATCTTCACAGCGCGCGGTCCGACCGCGAGCTCGTCGCGCACGGTCGCGGTCAAGAACTGATGTTCCGGGTCTTGGAAGACCGTGCCGATGCGGGTCAGCAGGTCACGCGAGCGCCACCGGTGCGGATGCCCTCCTCGGCCTGCGGCGAGTACGGGCGTCGCCTCGAGCGAGCCCGCGACGGGAGGCAGCAGGCCGGCGACGGTCAGTGCGAACGTCGACTTGCCCGCGCCGTTCGGCCCGGTCACCGCCAAGCACGCTCCCTCAGAGAGCTCGGCCCGGATCTCGTCGGCTACGACCACCGGCTCCCGTGCGGCGAACGCGGTACGTCCGACCGACAAGCCGTCCGCGAGCAGCAGCGGTCCTCCGACATTTCGCCGGCGGCTCGGCGCCGCGGGTGGATGGCCGGGCACCCACACGCCGCCCCGGCTGAGCTCGTCACCGTGTTCGGCGAGCACTGCCTCGGGCGGCCCTTCGGCGAGCACCCCGCCCCCCGGCGCGAGCACGATGATCCGGTCGACAAGGTGCTGCCATACGTCCACTCGGTGTTCGACGACGACGAGCGTTGCGGAGGTGTGCTCCAGCGCTCGTGCGACGGAGTCGCGCACGTCGACGACACCGGCCGGATCGAGATTCGCCGTCGGCTCGTCCAAGAGCAGCAGCGCCGGCCGCATCGCGAGAGCTCCGGCGAGCGCGAGACGCTGCTTCTGGCCGCCAGAGAGTTGCGCGGTCGAGGCATCCAACGGCAGGTCCAGTCCCACCTCGTCGAGCGCTCGACGCACGCGCGGCCAGATCTCGTCGGCCGGAACGCCGAGGTTCTCGCAGCCGAACGCGACATCGTCGCCGACCCGCGCCATCACGACCTGGCTATCCGGGTCTTGCAGCACGAGGGCGGTGCGTGTGCACCGTTCGGCGGCCGGCCGGCCGTCGACAAGCAGCTCGCCGCTCGCATCGCCCTCGTCGTCGCCACCGAGTACGCCCGCTAGGGCATGCAGCAACGTGCTCTTGCCCGCACCGCTGGCCCCCAGCAGCAGCACGCGCTCCCCCGGCGCAATCTGCACATCCAGCTCAGCCACGGCCGCTGCGCGCCTGCCGGCATGACGCCAGCCCCAGCCGCGGGCGCGCACACTCGCGCCCGCGGCCGGAGCGATGCCGGTCTGAGACATCCCGCTACGCCGCCGCCCCGGCGTCGGCCGTGCGTGCCTCTCGCCCGGCAGCGAACCTGCTCAGTGCGCCCGTGCCAGCGAGGCCGCGAACCGCCAACCAGGAGAGCACGCCGCCGATGAGCGCGCCCGAGACGATCGCGGAGGCGATGTAGATGAGCTTCACCGCGACCTCCATCGCCGCATAGCTGGTGAATGTGGTGTCGAGCAGCCCGACGGCAACGCCGGCGCCGGCTCCAGCGAGGATCGCAACCCCGACCTTCCACGTCCCGTACAGGAACAGGGCGAAGACGATCTCCGCACCGAGACCCTCGATCAACGCCCACACGAAGGAGCTGGGGCCCCACGCGTTGCCGATCAGCATCTCGACGACACCGGCGACCACTTCTGTGAAGATCGCAGCGCCCGGTTTCCGCACGATGAGGCCGCCGAGCACCCCGGCGAAGAGCCAGCCGCCGGCAAGCAACCCGGCGAGGCCCGGACTGAAGGCGAGCAACGTGGAAAGCGGCCCCCAGGCCAGTCCCCAGGCCCAGAAGATGACGCCCGATGCGACGCCGACGACGCTCGCCACGACGATGTCGACCACTCGCCAGCGGAAGACGCGACGAGATTTTTCCGGAACGGTGTGGATGGTTGCGTGCACGATTCGTGCCCCTTTTCACTCGAAGGTTACCCAGGGCACGGGTCGGAACGTCGCATGATGCGTGTTCCGAAGAGAATGCCTCCCTGCGCTGGCATGACCCAGATCAGGTTCGACGGTCGAAGGTTGAGAACCTTCCTCTCAGCCCGGCTCACCGGACTCCCGTGTTCACGCCCGAGTATAGCGACCTTTCGTGATTCTCGGCAGGCCAGTCGTGCCGTAGGCTGACCACATGGAGCAGCGCGCATGACGATCGTCGCAGTCGCGTTCGTGATCGTCATCTTCACGCTGCTCGCGTTGATGCGCAGATGGATCCTGCAACGGCGTCGTCTGGAACGCAACTCCCGCCGGAACCGCTGAACGGTTTCTCAGCGGCGCTTCTTCAGCGCCCGGATGACGATCCGCAGCGTGCGGCCGGCGACCCACAGGAACGGGATGCCGACGGCCAGCAGGGCGATCGGGTTCGGCTCGAACCGCAGACCGTTGCGGTCGCGAACGTATGCCCCGATCGGCACGCTCACGCCACCGCCTCCGCCACCGGAGCCCGAGAATTCGCCTTCCGTCGGGCCTTCGCCCGCTCCGAATCCGTACTCGACGAGCGCGACCGGGATCAGAGTCACGCCGTCGAGCTCGACGGGCTCGCCGTAGACGTTGCGAACGCCCACTGTCGTGACGGATTGGGCCAGTTCAAGAGCAAGCTTGGGCATGCCACAACGCTACCCGCACGACTCGGCCTTGACCAGAGCGTCGCCCCGGCATCCACAGGCCACCGTAGGCTGGAACCATGACCGCCGACATCCTGCTCACGGGCTTCGAGCCGTTCGCCGGCGATACTGTCAACGCGTCCTGGCTCGCAGTGCAGGCGGTGGCCTCATCGTGGGACCGTCCCGAGTCGCTTGCGATCGCGGAACTGCCCGTCGTGTTCGGGCTCGCCGCCGACCGGCTGGATGCCATCATCGCCGAGCACCGGCCGCGTCTGCTGGTCGCGACCGGACTCGCTGCCGGGCGCGTCGCCGTCACCCCGGAGCGCGTCGCCATCAATATCGACGACGCCCGCATCCCGGACAACGCAGGCAACGCACCGATCGATGAGCCGATCGTCGCAGGCGGCCCGGCCGCCTACTTCTCGACTCTGCCGATCAAGGCGGCCGTCTCGGCGATCGGAGCCGCCGGCATCCCGGCATCCGTCTCTCAGAGCGCGGGCACATTCGTGTGCAATCACGTCTTCTACCGGCTGATGGATGCCGCCTCCCGGCTGCCCGGCATGCGCGCCGGTTTCGTGCACGTCCCGTCGGCGAGCGAGCACAGTGCGTTGGCGGATGCCGCGCTGCCGGTGGCCCAGCTGGCAAAGGCGCTGCGCCTGGTGGTCACGGCGAGCCTCGCCACCGGGTCGGACGTGCGGATCGGTGGCGGCACGATCGCTTGAACCGCAGTGGTCCGCTACCGCGTGAGCCCGTCCAGCGATCCCGAAATCGACACCACGGTGTCACCCATGGGCGCCTCCCTTCGTTCCACCTGCGCGCGCGTCGCCTGCGCGCAGCGACGATGTATCGCCGATCGTGCGCGGCTTCGTCCCGACCAATGCGGCAGGTTGTACCGTGCCGCCGCCGAATCGGGCGCTCACCTCGTCGATCGCCCGCTCGGCATCCCGCCACTCTTCGTCCGGATCCCAGAGGGCCATACCGGCACCGCCGGCCTGTTGCAGCTGTTCCACGCGCACACCGATCAGGCGCACCGCGTCTCCCTCCCGATGCACGGCCGCCAGAAGCGTTGCGACCTCGTCGTAGATACGTCGTCCGACGTTCGTGGGCTCGCCGATCGTGCGTGAACGCGTGACGGTGTGGAAGTCGGCGTAGCGCAGCTTCAGGGCGACCGTGCGGCCCTCCAGGCCCCCTCGTCGCAACCGCTCACCGGTTTTGCTCGCCAACCGCAGCAACTCGCGACGCAGCACACGAGAGTCGGCGACGTCGTATTCGAACGTCTGCTCGTGCCCGACACTCTTCTCTCGGGATTCCGCCGATACCGGACGCGGGTCGACGCCGTTGGCGAGTTCCCAGAGCTTGAGGCCCGAGGCTTCGCCGAACCGCTTGCGAAGCACCTCCTGCGGCGTCTGCGCGATGTCCCGCACGGTGCGCAGGCCGTACCGGAGCAAGGCATCCTGCATGCTCGGGCCAACACCCCAGAGTGCACCGACCGGCAGCGGATGCAAGAACTCGAGCGTCTGTGCCACGGGCACCACGAGCAGCCCGTCGGGTTTCGCCCGCCCGGATGCGAGCTTCGCCACGAACTTCGTGCCCGCGATGCCGACCGAGCAGGTCAGCCCGGTCTCAGCGGCGACGCGTGAGCGCAGCCGTGCACCGATGCGTGCCGGGGAACCGAGCAGCCGCCTGGCACCGGAAACATCCAAGAAGGCCTCATCGATGCTCACCTGTTCCACGACGGGGGTGACCTCGTGGAAGATCCGGATCATCTGCGCCGAATACGAGCGGTACTTGTCGAAATGCGGGGGCAGCACGACGGCATCCGGGCACAGTCGCAAAGCCTGCACAACGGGCATGGCGCTGCGCACACCGCGCTTTCGCGCCTCGTATGTCGCACTGGTGACGACCGATCGCCCGGTATCGTGGCCGACGATCGCCGGCTTGCCGCGCAGCTCCGGATGGTCGAGCAGCTCGACCGATGCGAAGAACGCATCCATGTCGACGTGCAGAACGGTCGCATCCGCATCGTCGACCGGCGCGGTCGTCACCTGTCGTTCGCTGCCATCACCTCGTCCCACGGCACAAGTCTCGCACCCGCCACCGACGTTCTGACGGTGCACGTACGTCGTCGGGCTCGCGTAACGTTGTCCGCATGGAATTCAGGTACCTCGGCAACAGCGGACTCAAGATCTCGGAGATCATCTACGGCAACTGGCTGACCCACGGCTCCCAGGTGGAGAACGAGGTGGCGGCCGCGTGCGTTCGCGCCGCGCTCGACGCCGGCATCACGACCTTCGACACGGCGGATGCCTATGCCAACACCGCCGCGGAGCAGGTGCTGGGTGACGCGCTGAAGTCGGAACGACGCGCGTCGTTGGAGATCTTCACCAAGGTCTACTGGCCGACCGGCCCCAAGGGTCACAACGACACCGGTCTCAGCCGCAAGCACCTGATGGAGTCGATCGACGGATCACTGAAGCGTCTCGGCACCGACTACGTCGATCTGTACCAGGCGCACCGCTTCGACCACGAAACACCTCTCGAGGAGACGATGCAGGCGTTCGCCGACATCGTGCGCGCCGGCAAGGCGCTGTACATCGGCGTCAGCGAGTGGAATGCGCAGCAGTTGCGCGATGCGCACGCGCTGGCGAAGCAGCTGGGCTTCCAGCTGATCTCGAACCAGCCGCAGTACTCGATGCTCTGGCGCGTGATCGAGGCAGAGGTCGTGCCGACATCCGAGGAACTCGGCATTTCGCAGATCGTCTGGTCCCCGGTCGCGCAGGGCGTGCTGACCGGCAAGTACAAGCCAGGACAACCATTGCCGGCCGGCAGCCGTGCCACCGACACGAACGGCGGTGCGAATGCGATCAAGGGCTTCCTCACCGACGAGGTGCTCACGGCGGTTCAGCAGTTGCAGCCGATCGCCGACGAATTGGGTATCACGCTGGCTCAGCTGGCCGTCGCCTGGGTGCTGCACAACCCGAACGTGGCCGGAGCGATCGTGGGTGCCTCCCGGCCGGAGCAGGTGGCATCCAACGCCGAGGCGTCGGGAGTGCGACTCGACGACTCCGTGCTGAGCCGTGTCGATGACGCGATCGGCGCCGTCGCCGAACGCGACCCGGTCCAGACCGTGTCGCCGGCGAAGCGCGTCGCCTGAGGACTCTCAGACCAGCGCGTCGACCAACGGCGTGAACCACTGCCGGAACGCCGCTGACTCGTCGCGCAGGCTCTGACTGATCACCACGGAGTTCGGCGCGACGACCCACGCGCCGGGCTCGGCGAGCGGCAACACAGCGATGTCCAGCCGAAAGTAGCCCGCCTGCCTGCGCAACTCGTGCTCGCGTGCGCGCACGACGTCGACGATGTCGGCCGCCCTTTGTGCGTGCCGCTCGGCACTGGAGCGCACGTATTCCTCATGCCGTTGCGCGGTCCACAGGTACGCGTCGTCGTAGTACTGCGCGATCAGATCCTGCAGCTCCAGCGCGCGGTCGAACGCGGCGAAGTGCGGCGGCTGCAGCAGGCTCGTCACGGGCCGTTGCTCGCGCACCGCCTCGACGCTCCACCACGCCAGCCACTGCTCGTTCACACTCGGGGTGCCGGACATCGTCGACTCCGCTCGCGTCTGCTTCTGTCTGCGCCTGGAAGCCGGGCCGGTTCGCGCCTGCGATTCGATGCCCGCGATCGACATGACCGGCTCCGCAGCTGGAGCGACCGGCGGCAGCGGCGGGTCGCCCACGCCTTCGAGCCCCGCAAGATCGCGCAGGCACAGCGCCATCAGCAGGTCCCACGGACAATCCTCCGTGACCTGCCACCTCAGGGTGCCCTCGACGAACACGTTTCCAGCCTAGGACCGTGGGCGAACCGCCGCCAGGGGTCCGCCGTCGCTGGCCGAGGGCGCCGCTAGAGTGGTGAACCATGGCATCCGAGGAGCGGAACCTGCCACTGAGCAGGCGACCGATCGACATCCTGTTCATCGTGATCTTCGCCGCCTTCACCGTGACCAGTCTGATCAGTGACCTGCTGCCCACGATCGGTGTCGACATCTCGCATCCGTCGTCGAACTTCTTCGTGAACTCGAACTGGTGGTACGCACACGACACGGATCCGCTGTTCATGACGCCTCCGGGTTGGATGCGCATCGTCACGGGGCTCTCGGCCTTCGTCTACATGCCGTTCTACGTGGTGCTCGTGATCGCGCTGATCCGCGGTTGGAATTGGGTCCAATTGCCCAGCGTCATCTACGCCACGATGATCGTGGTGATCACGGGCGTGATCGTGTTCGGCGTCGAGTTCTTCGGTGAGGCGCAGTGGGTGACACCGAATCCGGGCAAGTTCCTGGCGTTCAACCTGGCGTACGTGCTGTTTCCGTTGCTGTTGCTGATCCGCATGCGCAAGCCGGAGCCGTTCACGCGGCGGTTCTAGGCGCCCGCGGCGGAGGCATCCACGTACAACCACGCCTGCCGTCCGGAGGCGAGCGTGACAGAGACGCGCGTGTAGTCCTCGACCTCGTAGCCGTCGGCGGCGACGATCTCGGAGTCGGTGAGGGCAAGCACGACGCCCGGGATGCTGTCGGCCGGGTCGCCCGTCGGGCGGGCGAAAGGATGCTCGCTGCTCCCACTCACCGCGATCACGTGCGGATCCGTAATCGTCACGGTGTCGAGCACGAACCCGGGCAGAGCATCGGGCTCCATCGCGAGTTCTCGGCCGAAGGTGTCCAGCTGCACACGACGCAACTGAAGCGTGCCGTATGAGAACAGCAGATTCGTGGCATCCTTCACAACGACATCTCTCCCGACGGTGTGCGTCACGACGATCTCCTTACGGGTCGCACCCTCTCACGCCATCGGCGGAGCCGGGATGAGAAACGCCTCGGCGACATCGGCCCGCTCGAACGGACCACGGCCATCCTGCCGGAACTGCGGCTCATCGAACGCGATCACCCAGACGCGTCCGGAGAGCCGGGCGACCTCGAGTGCGGAGCCTGCGATCGCCGAGCCGCGCGCGATCACGACACCGGTCGGGTCCCCCACCCAGCCTCGACTGCCTGCGGCGGTGTCCTCCGTGACGTAGACCTGCACGCCGACACCGATCGGCCCGTCGACCGGTTCGACGCGCTCCGGTTTCGCTCGCTTCCACACCAGGCAATTGTGTCACCGCGCACGCCCCTGATCGCCGCTCCTATCGCGCTGGTTTCCGTCTATCGCGCCCCCGCCGGCGGCGCGATAGACGGAAACCAGCGCTATCCGGGTGCGTCACACGGCGGGTCGGCAGGCGCGCCGCAGCAGCACGCGCTCACACACGGTCCAGCTCGTCGTCGTCACCAGGTAGAGCCCGGCAGCAAGCGGTACGAACGCGGCGAACACCACCGTGACGAACGGGAGGTACGAGAGCGCGCGTGTCACCGAGCCGGCGGGTCGGCCGATTGCCGCATCGGCCGGGCCGGCATTGACCGGTTCGGCACGTATCGCCACGCCGGATGTCGATGCCGCGCCCGCTGGCAGAACCCTCCGCGATACCGCGACCACACCCGTCAGCAGCCCGAGCAGCGCGGCGAACACCGGCAGCCCGGGCCAGAGTGCCCCGGCACCGAGCAGGTGAACGAACGACGTACCGAGCGGCACTCCGAACAGATGCTGCGTCAGAAGGGCGTTGCCGTGGCCGGCGATGGTGGCGTGCAGGAACAGCGCGTACACGATCGACAGCACGGGCGCCTGCGCAAGCAGCGGAAGGCATCCGGCGAACGGGGATGCCTTTTCTCGCGCATAGAGTGCCATGGTCTCGCGCTGCAGGCTTTCACGGTCCGAGCCATAGCGGGCGTTCAGCTCCCGTAGCTGTGGGGCGAGTCGCTGCCGCGTCTGTTCCGCCCGCACCTGCGAGATGCCGACCGGGATCAGCGCCGCACGCACCAGTACGGTGAGCACAACGATCGCCAGCGCCGCGCTCGCGGTTCCGGCGACGGGGGCGAGCACGTCGCCCAGAAACGTGACGAGGCGGTACGCCGCGTCGAGAACGGCCGCGATCGGGCCGAACGAATAGAAGTCCACGATGATTGTCCCTTGCTGTCATACGGATGAGGTGCCGTATGGCCGCGCGGGCGCAGCGAACGATACCCGGGTGAACCGGGTCGAATCAGAAGCCGGACGATGCGCTACGCGACCGCGAGGGCGCGGCCGGGTGCTCTCGGACGGGCGTGACCGTCGGCATCCGGATCGCTCTGACCGAGCAGGACGGCGACATCAGCCGGCTCGGTGCCGGCGTACCGCTCGCGCGCGCTCAGCAAAGTCGCCACCGTCGTCGTCACGTGCCGAGCGGCAAGCGCAAGCGCGAGAGTCGTCAGCGAGATCACACCGACCGCGGCGATCACACCGATCTGTTCGGCGGGCCACGGCGCGACGAACAGCGCGACGTATGTTCGCGCGACGTGTTCGATGATGTGCGACATTGTCCTCACGATAACACCGGCGGATCCTGCCAACCCCGTGCGACTCTGCGCGCCGGGACGCCGGTGCGCAGCACGATGGAGACTGCGGAGCATGATGGAGTCATGGCACGGATTGCGATCATCGGTTCCCACGGCAAAGTCGCTCAGCAGCTGATGCGGCTTCTGCGCGAACGCGGCGACGATTTCGTCGGCGTTGTGCGCAACTCGGAGCACGTCGATGACGTGCATCGATTCGGTGGCGACGGAGTGTTGCTCGACATCGAGTCCGCCGAGCCCGAACAGCTCGCCGCCGTGATCGCCGGATGCGACGCGGTCGTGTTCGCGGCCGGCGCTGGAGGCGGTTCCGGCGTCGAACGCAAGCGCACCGTCGACTACGGCGGCTCCGTGAAGACGGCCGCCGCCGCCGAGCAAGCGGGCGTGCGCCGCGTCATCCAGGTCTCTGCGATGAGCGTCGACGAGCCCGTCGCGGCGGATGCCGCGCCCGACTGGGCCGCGTACGTCGAAGCGAAACGCGACGCCGACACCGCGCTGCGCGATCGAGATCTCGACTGGACGATCCTGCGGCCTGGCGCACTCACCCTCGAGGATGCCTCCGGCCGGGTCGCTCTCGCCGACCGGCTTCCACGCGGGCCGATCCCGCGCGCAGAGGTCGCGGCCCTGATCACTGCCGCGATCGACGACCCGCGCACCATCGGACACACCTGGGAGGCGACGGCCGGTGACACGCCCATTCCGGACGCCATCGCCGCACTCGTAGGCTGAAGACATGGATGCTCCGCACGACCGCCCCTGGATCGCTAGTTATGCCGAAGACGTTCCGGCCGAGATCGACACGGTCACGGGATCACTCGCCCATCTCATCGACGACTCTGTTGCCGCTTATCGCTCCCACGTCGCCCTGGAGTTCTTCGGCGCGACGACGACCTACGTGGAGCTCGGCGACCAGATCGCGCGCGCTGCCCACGCGCTGCACAAGCTGGGCGTGCGCAAGGGTGACCGCGTCGCCCTCGTTCTGCCGAACTGCCCGCAGCACGTGGTCGCGTTCTACGCGGCGCTGCGCGTCGGCGCTGTGGTGGTCGAGCACAACCCGCTCTACACCGCCCGCGAGCTGCGGCATCAGTTTGAGGATCATGGCGCTCAGGTCGCGATCGTCTGGGACAAGGTCGTGCCAACGGTGCTTGAGCTGCCGCGCGATCTCGAGGTGCGCAGCGTGGTCTCGGTTGACATCACCCGGGCCATGCCGCTCTCCAAACGCGCGGCCCTCCGGATGCCCGTCAAGGCGGCCCGCTCGGCACGGGCGAAGCTCACCGCCGAGCCGCGCGGCGGCATCCGCTGGGAGAAGCTGCTGAAGACGCGGCCGATCAAGGCATCATCGCCCCGCCCGGAGGCAGGCGACCTCGCGCTGATCCAGTACACCAGCGGCACGACCGGGGCACCGAAGGGCGCGATGCTCACGCACGGCAACCTCGTCGCCAACGCTGCGCAAGCGCGCGCCTGGGTGCCGGCGATCGAACGCGGCTCATCGGTGGTCTACGCGGTGCTGCCGTTGTTCCACGCCTACGGGCTGACGTTGTGCCTGACCTTCGCCATGAGCATGGGCGCGCGCCTCGTGCTCTTCCCGACCTTCGATCCCGACCTGGTGCTTCCGGTGATCAAGAAGCGACCGCCGACGTTCCTGCCCGCCGTTCCGCCGATCTACGAGCGGCTGCTGAAAGCAGCCAAGACGAAGAGGGTGTCGCTGTCGGGCATCCAGATCGCGATCTCCGGCGCGATGAACCTGCCGCAGACGATCGTGGATGCCTGGGAAGAGCAGACCGGCGGCTACCTGGTCGAGGGGTACGGGCTCTCGGAGTGCTCCCCCGTGCTGATGGCGAATCCCGTCGGTGCGACCCGACGAGAAGGCACCGTCGGCCTTCCTCTGCCGAGCACCGAGCTGCGCGTGGCGGACCCGGAGGATGTGACGCAGGACGTTCCCACGGGCGCAGAAGGCGAGTTGCTCGCCCGTGGCCCTCAGGTGTTCAGCGGTTACTGGCGACGTCCGGATGAGACGGCGAAGGCGCTCACTCCGGAGGGCTGGTTCCGCACCGGCGATATTGTGACGATGGATGCCGACGGCTTCGTGCGGATCGTCGACCGGATCAAGGAACTCATCATCACCGGCGGATTCAACGTCTCCCCCACCGAGGTCGAGGACACCCTGCGTGACGTCGAGGGCGTCGCCGATGTCGCCGTCGTGGGGATTCCGCACGATCGCGGCGGCGAGGACGTGGTCGCGGCCGTCGTGATGGCTCCGGGCGCTTCGTTCGATGGCGAGGCGATCCGCGCCTTCGCGCGCGAGAACCTGACGCCGTACAAGGTGCCCCGCCGAGTGGTCCAGGTGGAGGAGCTGCCGAAGTCGATGATCGGGAAGGTGCTGCGCAAGCAGGTGCGGGAACGGCTCGTGGAGGCGGACGGCGCGTAGACGGTGACCTCGGCGAGCAGCCGTGCCGTGGTCTTGGCCTCCACAGGCTGGTTGTTCTCGAGTTCTTCACAAACGACGCGTGGCCTGCGGTTTCTCGCGGCTGAATGTCGGTGGGTGGTGGCATCGTGTGTGTCATGAACGCACCGTTGCAGCACCTGGGCGAGGATCTCGCCGCGCTGTGTTCGGTGTGGGCCGGTGCGGTGGGTGCCGGGCCTGGCCCGGGGCTCGAGGCTGGCACTGGCGTCGAGGGGTTGGTGTCGGTGTCGCAGCTCAGCGACCCCGGGCTGGTGCGGGTCACGGATGCGGTCGGGGGTCTCCTGCGTGATGCGGAGGCGGTGTTGGCGCAGGTTGCCGGTGAGGTGTCCCGGCGTTCTCCGTCGGAGTTGGGTAGGGAGGGTTTGGCGAAGAAGCACGGGTTCCTGAACGCGGCACGGATGGTTGCTGCCTCCACTGGGGGTTCGGTCGCCTCCGCGACCCGTGCCGTCTCGGTGGGGACGGCAACGGCCCCCGGGATGTCGTTGACCGGGGAGGCACTACCGGCG
>Ga0164242_10001999_pt1 | contig 23774 bp, 21 predicted proteins | sample OricomgcompostMG_FD_108783 | JGI IMG/M metagenome (GOLD analysis project Ga0164242, IMG submission 108783) | Miracle-Growth compost microbial communities from Emeryville, California, USA - Original compost - Miracle growth compost (MG) ...
ACGCGATGCGATGGGCAAGAAGACGATCAGTGCACTGGCTGATCGCGGGTACTTCAGTGCTCCGGAAATCAAGGCGTGCGATGACGCGGGTATTGCGGCGCTGGTGCCGAAAACACAGACATCGGGTGCAAAGGCGGATGGGCGTTTCGACCGGGCCGACTTCATCTACATTGCCCGCGATGACGAGTACCTGTGTCCAGCGGGTCAACGGGCGATATACCGATATACCTCCTTCGAAAGCGCCAACCTGCTAGAACTACGAACATATTGGAGTAGCGCCTGCCCGAAGTGCCCGATGAAAAGCCAGTGCACGCCCGCTGATTACCGTCGTATCCGACGATGGGAACACGAAGCGGTGCTTGAGGCGATGCAGTCCAGGCTGGATCGTCAGCTCGACGCCATGACGATACGACGCCGGACAGTTGAGCATGTGTTCGGAACACTCAAGCACTGGATGGGTTCGACGCACTTCCAGACGCGCGGACTTAAACATGTCGCCGCCGAAATGAGCTTGCATGTGCTGGCCTACAACCTCAAACGTGTGATCAGAATTCTCGGGTTCGCAAAGACGATGCGTGCAATGAAGCTGGCAGGCGCGTGAACTCGCGTGCCGACGCTGTTCGCCAGTAAAACACAATCACGTCATCCGCCTGCGTTTCGGCCTACCGCAACTGCGCTCCCGACCGGGCGTCACCGGTCGGCCGTTCGGCGTGTTTTTACACACCCTCGGCCGGCAAGCGACCGCTCGCCGGCCGTTGCATCAGACCTCCGTTTGCTCCGCCATTTCGAGCGCATCGTCCACCTCGATGCCGAGATACCGGACGGTGCTTTCAAGCTTTGTATGCCCGAGCAGCAGCTGAACCGCTCGCAAGTTCTTCGTGCGCCGGTAAATCAGTGAGGCCTTCGTCCGCCGCATAGTGTGCGTGCCATACGCTGTGTCGTCCAAGCCGATGGACGCGATCCACCGACGGACCAGCCGAGCGTATCGCCGGGTCGAAAGATGCGGCGAAGAGCGCAGCCGACTCGGAAACAGGTAATCCGCAGACTTCAACCCTCGCGCTCCGATCCACGCTTCGACACTCTGTCGAGTCTGCTCGGTGATTTCGAACTGAACCGGCCGTTGCGTTTTCTGCTGCATAACCGTTGCTCGCGATCCGACGTGGCTACCTTGGCAAACCTCCTGCACCCGCAGCCGCGTCAGATCGCACGCGCGAAGTTTGCTATCAATCGCAAGATTAAACAGCGCCAACTCGCGGATGTTCGAAGACATCTGTAGCCGTATGCGAATTGCCCAGATTTCCGGGAGCTTCAGCGGCGGCTTTTGTCCGGTGAGCTTGCCCTTGTTCCACGGCACACGCGAGCGGGCGGCGCCATTGTGCGTTTCCATGATGATCTCCTTCCCATTGAAGGAAGATCAAGTATGCGCCTCCGCCGGTGGTCGTCGAGCGACCCGGAACAGCCGTTTGAGCGCAGACGACGTCAATGGCCTCTCTCTACGCACAATCGGCCTTTTGGGATTGCGTTGCGGTCGGCAACACTTCGCTCGTGAGTTCAATCTCGTCACGATGCGAAGCTTCGTCTGCGCCGTCATTTCGCAAAGGAATCGCTCGAAACAGCCTCTTCTATCAGTGCCTTAAGCTCGGGCGCAACGGTGTAACTCATCGGGATTGTGAACGCATTAAGAAGGGCATCGTCCTGTCCCGCTGCCTTGACAATCGTTTTGAGCGCTGCATGTAGCCGCTTGCCTTTCACCGTGGTTGGCGAGATGCCGCCGGCCGCCGCCCACATCGCTTCCGCGTCGGGCGACCCACCGTTTGGCCACAGGACTCGAACGACATGCTGCCTCTTGGAGAGGAATGTGTCGCGTGCCTTGCTTATTTTCTTCGCGGCCTGCTGTCGCCAGTCGTCCGCAATCTCGGGGGGGACGCCATAGAGCGCGCATAGATAATCGGTCTGACAGAAATAGGCTTCGATGTCTGATCCGTCCGTGACCCAAGGAAACACTCCTGGAGTCTTGAATCCTTGGGCCCACCGTCTGGCCTCGTCAGCGGTCATGAAGTCACCGTCACGATGCAGCAGTGCTCTAATTTTCAGTTCTCCGTCTACCAGCAGCCCCTCTAGAAACTTGTCGCGGGGCAAATTTTCTATCCCGAAGCACCTACACACTGCGACCTGCCGTGCAAGATCCGGCCACTGGCGAAGTATCGCCCGGAGTGGCTTGTCGTCCTCGTCCTCCACAAAGAAAAGGGCGGCTTTATCGAGACCCCCCCAGCCAAGCAGTCGTCGTATCGCCTCGTCGTCTTTTGTCTCAACGGCTCCGTTCCTCATCCACACAAGCTTGGCGGCCGGACTCGCAGCGCGAACGATGTGTGGACTATGAGTCGTAAGGATAATCTGGGCGTCGTATTCGCGTGCCGCGCGTTCGAGCGCCTCAATGAGTCGTTCCTGCTTGTTTGGGTGCAGATGCGCGTCAGGCTCGTCAATAAGCATTACCTTGGGTTCGAACAGGATGAGGTAGGCGAAAATTTGAATGACCTGGAGTACGCCGGTCGCCGCAGCTTCCAGTGGGCGGCTGCGGTCTGTTAAATCGTCAGTGCGGATGGTGGCAGAGATGTGATAGTCCTCGCGCTCGTCGAATGCGACATCGACTTGCACCCCAGGATGCACCGTCTGGACCAGATCATTAAGTTTGGCGAGTCTTTCACGCCCCTGCGTCTCGTCTGCCTCACCCAGCCTGCGACTACGCAGGTTAAGGAGAATATTGCGCAGAACGCCACCCGCATCGCCGCTTGCGGCTTGCCGACGCAGCGTCGGCTGCGCTAGGATCGACTCCTTCTCAGATAGGCCAGCGAGACCTGGGATATAAGTGGTGATGAATTGGTATCGCTGCTTGTAGGGCGTGACTGCGCCTCCACCGTCCATATAGGCAGTGATGCCGCCGCGGTTTCGCGCCGCGCGAATGCGGATCGTGGCATGAGTTGATTCGTCGCCAGCCGCTCGGTGCGCAAAAACGACTTCCACCGGCACCGAGCCAGAGTCCGATTTGAGCTCGCCTTTGTGGAGAGTGGTCAGCGGTTCGCTTGACGGGAGGTAGTCGAGTCGCTCAAAAGAAATCATCTCCTTCGTGTTTTTGGGCAGCACATAACTGGCCGCTCGCGCGGCCCAGTGAATCGCCTGAAGCACCGACGACTTTCCGCAACCGTTTGGCCCAACAAGAATCGTGACGCTGTCGAGTGGGATAGTTGCTATGTCGACTGCTTTGAACCCTCGGACGGTTATCGACTCAAGGGCTGTCCACCGGCGCGCCCGAACGGATCGCGTGTCGGTGAGTTCAACCAGCGCGGCGGGGGAGGACGCCGTGCCGGTTCCCGCGGGCGACTGATTGCCGTCAGCAGCTATACTCTCGGCAGGAGCGTCCTTCGTAAGATTCTGCGCGCTCGTAAGATCATCGGCCTCATTCGATGTTGGAGAGGGACTGCCAGATTCTGTCCCCGCAACAGCAACCTCATCTCCGGTTCCGAGATCGTCATCTTTGGTCATCTTTGCGCTCTGGAAGCTGACGGTGTACGCACTCGTCAGCGTAGTTGCATCGGCTGTAGGCGGCAGCTTTCGTCAACTGCTTGGCAGCCGCTATCAGGCCGCTGTCGCCAATATTTGCCGAAAAACTTGAGTCAGCCATCTGATGACGTTTCCCGCAATCGGGCTGTCTGATCTGAATCATAGGCTGTGAAGCTGCGCATTATACGTCGTCACGAATTGCAACCGAACGGCGGTTCTCTGAGCGCAGCAGTCGTCCGAATGACGAGGCGACGGAACAGTCGAACGACTCTTCATGGCCGACTCCCGACCTCACCGGATTATCGGCACTCGGCCGCTGATTCCGAAGTAATCGCGAACTGAAGCATCGCAACACTTCTTCGGTCGTCGGCGACCGGCGTCCCAGCGCTTGTTCTTTTTATGGATCAAATGGGTACACCGTAACGGACTATGTGCCGGGGCGTATCGCTTTGGCTCAACAGGATCAACCGGGTATTTGAGCCATGTTATAATTGATCTATCAATTCAAATGATCCATTAAAACCATGCGCAAACTCTATTACGGGCGGATTTCCACCACGGACGGCCAGTCGTCCACGAGCCAGTATGAGGACGCCAGAGCCCACGGCGTGCAGGACAAGGATGTTTTCATTGATGAGGGCGTCAGCGGCTACCACGTTGCTCCTGACGCGCGGGAACAGTGGCGCAAAGCCGAACACGATTTGCGCCACGGCGGCATTCTTATCGTGCGCTGGCTCGACCGCATCAGCCGCCGTTACGACGAGTTGCACGCCACCATGCGCCGACTAATGGAACTGGGCGTGCGGGTCGAATGCACACTCAACGGGATGGTTTTTGATGGAAAGGCCAAAGACGCCATCGAGAAAGCAACGCGCGACGCAGTGCTGGCGTTCATGGCCGCGCAGGGCGAAGCCGATTATCTGAACCGTGCCGAAATGCAGCGGCGCGGCGTGGCGATCGCGAAAGCGGAAGGAAAATACAAGGGGCGCACGCGATCACATGACTACGCTGCAATCAAGGCATGGCGTGCGGAACGCGGCGCGAGTATCCGGGTGACTGCCGAGAAGTTCGGCGTCGGCACAGCCACGGTCAAGCGGGCGTGCGCCGAGGGATGTTAACTGGTGACGGCTCGCCGGACTCTCGCCCATTTTTTCGCTTGAATTTCGCGCGGCACTAGATGGCTGTGGATCAGATAAGTTGCCTCACGCGCTCGCCGACCGAGCGGTTCTCTTAACGTGCTCATCCACGTCCTCCTCATAGTCGGGACCGTGCTCGTCGAGCAGAAGGTAAGCGAAGATTTCTCGCAACGACCGACGTAGGTGTGGAATATCGTCGTGCATAATCGGCGCGTATGGCATGTCTCCATATCTGCTTGCGGGATGCATAGTCATGATCCGCTCTTCGTAGAACGACTCGAAGTACTTCTCGGTTGCGTCGGGAGCGGGTAGGCCAAACGGGGCATCAAAGTGCTCGTGCAACCATACTGCCGCATCGTGCGCCGTCGGGTTCTTGTTGCCACATTGCCGTAGGCGGCGCTGCACCAACGAGAACGACGCTTCGAGCGCGATGTAGAGCGACACAATGGCTTCCTCCGAAAACTCATAGTGTCGGCTCAGCATATCTGCCTTGATCAGTGTGTACACCCCTCGGAAAAACACAAAACTTGCGTCGCCCAAAGCGGCCCAAATTTCCGAGAGCCGATCGAACCCATATCTGCTCGGATCTACAAGATCATGTTTCCTACCAAGGAGGCCTTTGATCCTTGCATGCGGGCCAAATGGCCCTTTCGCGCTTGCAGCCGTTTCAATTATAAGTTCGCGCACCCTGACCACAGTGGCTGGATCGCGTAGGTCAAGCTTGCTTACGTCAAGTATTGGGCCGTATCGAACGACTGGATAAAGACTCGCGTATGGACCGTCGCGTCGCTCGCATAGCAAGAGCGACACCATAAGGCGAAGTTCTTCTGGCGAAGCCCAATTGAATTCCGAGTAAGGCGCGTCCGGGAGAACTTCATCCCAAGATCGACCCCGCACCACCGAGAAAGCGATCTCCTCGTCAGCATGGAAAAAGCCCGATCGAACAAACCGCGTGCCACTTGGGTACGTTCCCCGCGGGTCAAACACCATGACCCGATAGGCTGGGCCTTTTTCGCGGGCAACCCGGCCTTTCCCCGACAGAAATGCCAGCGGCTTCAATTTATTGTGATCGTTCATCGTACGCCCCGTAGCTCTGCGCCGATGCACCGTCGGCTAACGGCGAATGCCTAACCGGAGATTAGGCCGGTTAATGGTTCCTTCGAAGCCGCAGCAGATCGCCGTGGAAAATAAGCATCGGATTTGTCAACTGTCCATAGATCGAAACAAGTCAAGCTGTCGCACGTAGCGACGTACTGCATCGCTATGGCGAATCGCCGCTGCCGCTCGCTCCTTATCTGCCGTAGGAACTTGATCGATGTAGCGCGCAAGTTCGGCCAATTTCTCGCTGGTCGAAATCAGCAGTTCATGAACGGCAACTTCACGATACCGCCCAGCGGCATCCCTTGCTTGCACCGAGCGCCGAAAGTCCTCAGAGCGAATTCCGGCTACGACCAGACGTAGCGCCGCCTCTTCCACTGATTCATTGGTATCCGTCGACGCAGCCTTGACGATGTCCTCAAGTCCCTTCGGGATTTTCGGAGGCGGGCCAATACTCTTCTCCAGCCGGGCCACGATTTCGTTATTTAAACTGTGGCCAACGGCATCGGCGGAAGCCTGCAGCGCCTCGCGCAATTCCGAGGGCATCCTCAATGGGTATGCGGCAGGCTGCTTCGCTGCCACTTTCTCTTTTTGCATCATGGCTCTTGACTGAATCATCGTGGTGTGACGATACTATCACTAGAACGAGGTGTAGAGTCTATTTTGATTCTTTATGTGGATATCTCAGCTGGAAGGCATTTGCATCCCGGTTCTTATTCGCTGCGAATGCCAGCGAAACTGTGAAGTCCAGCAGGACAAGGCGGCCAGCTAGATAGGTCGCCGCATTGGGTGATCGTTAAACGCTTAAGAACGCAACGAAGATGGAGGCGCGCGCGAAGGCGGACGATTGATGGAAAAAGCCCCGACCGGATATCTTGGCGGATGACGGTCAGGGCTTGTGTTCAAACTTGGAGAATGAACGCATGCATCCTAGCACGCGGGCGTTAACACGCCAAATCAAAGTGCCTTTCCACGGTACGGAGCTTTACGTTGTGGAACATGATGGCCAGCCTTATACCGCTGTCAAACCGATAGTCGAGGGTATGGGACTTGATTGGAAGAGCCAGCAAGTAAAAGTGAGACAGCGCTTTCGGTCAAGCATGACAGAGATCACCGTGGTCGGCGCGGACGGTAAACCTCGCCCCATGACCTGTCTACCGGTCAGAAAACTTCCCGGGTGGCTGCACTCGATAAGCATCGGAAAAGTCCGACCTGCACTCCGTAAGCGCGTCGCCGAGTATCAGGCCGAGTGTGATGACGCGCTGTGGCGATTCTGGAACAAAAACGTTAGCACCGGTGTTTATCAATCCCGTACCGGCCGGGACAGAAGTACCGCGGCCGACCGAGCCGACGCACTCAGATTCGCTACCGAACTCGTCATCGATCGGCACGTGCCATACAGTTCGGCGTATCGAGTCATGCAGTTGTATGCAGGCGTCACAAGTTTCCGGGCCATGAGCCGAGATCAAGTGATGCTCGCGACCGAGTTTGCATGTCGTCTGCTATCTCGCCTTGATACGCGGGCAGACTGGAAACAGATCGAGCAGCATCAAAGCGTACTGCATGGGCGACCGGTTCAGTTATCCCTAGCTCTCCACCCACGACTCGGACCGGACCTATAGCAGTTCGACCGCGCTGGCCGTTCGCCAGCAACCCTTGAAGGATGGAAATACGATGAAAGAGCCAGGACTCGACGGTCGCCATCGCAACGAAGACGGTCGCATTCGCCAGAAGCGCAGCGACACGGAAAATCAGAACCTGCCCAAGCCCATTCCGGGTTTCCCGCCCAAGGCAACGCTCGACCAGATGCGACGGGAAACTGGGAAGACAAGCGAGAAGGCTATTCGCGACGCAGTCAAACCGAAAAAGTAATCGAGGCGCCCCCGTCTGGGCATTGAGCGTTACCAACGGGGGTAGCCGTGTACAGGGGCATGTGCAGGTGAACGAATACTACGGGCGTGAGGGTAGGCGCAACACCATCGAAGACGTAAAATTCGTCATCGCCGCGATCTGACGCCAGCGGAGCAAAACCGACGCATCTAGCCAGTGAACACAAGGCCGGGTCATCCGTCAGCGACGTTGCAGCCCCAACGAGCGTCAATCGGTGACAGCGTTCAACAAAAACCGCCAACGTCCGGCGGTTTTCCGGTAACGAGACGGTAACAGGACGTAAAAAAGAAAAAGGGTTACACGCCGAAACGTGTAACCCTTTGATTCTATTGGTCGGAGCGATAGGATTCGAACCTACGACCCTCTGATCCCAAATCAGATGCGCTACCAGGCTGCGCTACGCTCCGACGAATCAGAGATTGTAGCGGTGTAACACGCATCGCGTCAAATCGGGGCGCGGTGTCGGCTTGTGGTCCGCCAACCGGGCGCGCAAGATGCGGTGAACCCGAGCCGGCCGCAGCCGCCGACCGCAACCGATACTCCAGGAGACGTCGATGAACCTCATCCTTTGGCGCCACGCCGAAGCCGAAGACCACGCCGCCACCGATCTCGCCCGCCAGTTGACGACCAAAGGCCGCAAGCAGGCGCAGCAGACCGCGAAGTGGCTACGTACGCGTCTGTCCGACGACGCGGTGATTCTCGCGAGCCCCGCCGCGCGCACGATCCAGACCGCCGAGGCGCTCACCGACCAGTACCGCGTCGTGCGCGAACTGGCGCCCGACGTGAGCGCCGACCAGGTGTTGGCGGCGGCCGGCTGGCCGGGCGGCGTCGCGTCGACGGTGGTCGTGGTCGGGCATCAGCCGACGCTCGGTCAAGTCGCCGCACGCCTGCTGAACGGCGACGCCGCGCGCGGCCTGCCGATCAAAAAAGGGGCGTTGTGGTGGTTCGCCAGCCGTGCAGGGGACGGCGGCAGAGCCGGCGACGCCGCGGCCGTGCTGCTCGTCGCGATGTCGCCCGAACTGGTGTGACGGCCCAGCGCGGCCGGCCGGCTTCCTTTCCTGCGCCGACGGGGCGCGCGTCCTGACGTGCCGCCATCCGGACTGTCGTCGTCAACGGCGGTTCGCCACGCACGGCGCGCCACTCGCGCCTCGCTCTTCCCATAACGCGCCCGAATACTGTATAAATATACAGGTATTGGGTGTGGTCTGAAGCATCATCCGATGGGCCTGTCGTACCCCGTTTTTGCAGCGGGGCGGGCGGGGTATTCCTTTTTTCAAGAGCGCAATCATGTCCGCGGTACTCGACGCGACCACGCTGCCTGCGCGGCTGCAAAGCCGGATCTGGCAGGGCGACCAGCTTGCCCATGTCGGAGCGGCCGCGGTGTCGAGCGGCCATCCGGATCTCGATGCGCTGTTGCCCGGCGCCGGCTGGCCCGCCGGCAGTCTGACCGAACTGCTGGTCGAGCATGGCGGCGTCGGCGAAATGCGGCTGCTCGCGCCCGCGCTGAAGGCGCTGACGGCGCGTTCGAGCGCGCGGTCCGGCGCGGGGACGGCCCGTCATGTGCTGCTGGTCGCGCCGCCGTGGCAGCCGTATGCGCACGCGCTGCATGCATGGGGGATCGCACTCGACCGGGTGGTCTGGATCCGCGCGCGCGACGACGAAGCGTCATGGGCCGCCGAGCAGGCGCTGAAGCAGGACGGCATCGGCGCGGTGCTGCTGTGGCTGCCGAAGGCGCGCGCGGACGCGTTGCGGCGGTTGCAGGTCGCCGCGCAGGATTCGCGCGCGCTCGCGTTCGTGATCCGGCCGCCGGCCGCGCGCAACCAGTCGTCGCCGGCGCCGCTGCGGATGATCTGTACGCCGGTGCCGCCGCCCGACGACGGCGCCGTCAGCCGGCGTCGATGGGTGCAGCGGACCGCGCTGTCCGTCGATATTTTCAAGCGTCGTGGGCCGCCGCTCGCTCACCCGCTCAACGTCATGCTGCCGCTGCAGGAAGCGGTGCTGCCGGAACCGGCGGCCCCGTTGTCGACAGAGGCTCAGCCCGGAATCAATCATGTTGTGGATCGCCGTCACCTTGCCGCTGTTGCCGCTGGAGGCCGTGAGGCCGCCGGTGCCGCCTTCGATGCAGTCGCCGGCTTCGCCGCTAAACGGCGCGTCCCCGTCTGACAAGGACGCGGTCGCGACGCCGCGCTGTCATGCGCTGGCCGATTCGTCGCGCGTGTTGATCCCCGATCTGGACGCGTTGCGCGCCGGCGTGAGCGCGGGCTGCACGCGCTCGCATGCGCTGGCGCTCGTGCCGGACCTTGTGCTGCTGAATCCCGATCCGGTGCGCGAAGCCGGTGCGTTCGACGCGCTCGCGCTCGCGCTGCTCGCATATACGCCGCGGCTTACGCTTGCGCAGTCGCACACGTTGCTGCTGGAGGGCGGCTCCGGGCTGCGGCTCTTCGGCGGCCTGCGCGCGTTGCTCGCGAAAGTGGCGGCGACCGTCGCCGATTGCGGGCACGTCGCGCGGATCGGATGCGCGCCGACCGCGTGGGGCGCATGGCTGCTCGCGCAGTCGCGCGCGCAACGCGGGCCGCGCCGCTTTCGCGTGGTGCAGGACAAGACGCTGCCGCGCGTGCTCGACGCGTTGCCGGTGTCGCTCGCGCCGTTCGCGGCGCAGCACGATCACGCGCTGTTGCAGATCGGCTGCGCGACGCTCGGCGACTTGCGGCGCCTGCCGCGCGCGGGCGTCGTGCGACGTTTCGGCGACGGCGTGCTGACGTGGCTCGCGCAGGCGTACGGCGAGCATCCGGATCCGCGCGATGCGTTTCGCGCGCCGCCGTCGTTCGAGGCGGCGCTCGAATTGCAGGCGCGCGTCGACAGCGCGGATGCGCTGCTGTTCGCCGCGCGGCGGCTCGTGCTGCAACTGGCCGGCTGGCTCGCGGCGCGGCATGCGGCGGTGAGCGCGTTCGAACTGCGGCTGGAGCACGAACTGGCGTCACGGCACGCGCCGCGCACGTCGAGCCTGAGAATAGGGTGGGCCGCGCCATCGCGCGACGCGGAACATCTGCTGTGGCTGTTGCGCGAGCAACTGAACCAGACCGAACTGGTCGCGCCGGCGATCGGGCTGAGGCTCGTCGCGGCGGACGTGCGCGAGCATGCGGCGCCGTCCGATACGCTGTTTCCACTGCCGGAGGCGTCGGAGGCGTCGCTCACGCAGTTGTTCGAGCGGCTGGGCGCGCGGCTCGGCGCGCACAACGTGCTGCAACTGTCGCTCGGCGAAGACCATCGGCCCGAGCACGCGATGCACGTCGAGGCGTGGCGCGCAGCGACGCGAAAGAACCGCGGCGGCCCTGCGCGCCGCGAAGCCGGTGCGGGCGGAGGGCGCCGCAAGCCGAGGCATGGCGTGGCGAAGGCGGCCGATGGCGGCGACGGGCTGGCGCAGGCTGCGGCGATGCAGGCGGACGCAGCGCATGCCGGGCCAGCGCAAGCGGGACCAATGCAGGCGCGGCCGCTACAACCCGCACCCATGCAAACCCCGCTACCTCTTCCCGACGTCCCGCTGCCGTCGCAGCCGCGTCCGGTCTGGTTGCTGGAGCGACCGCTGAAGCTCGCGATACGCGGCGAGCGGCCGGTCTATCGGCGCGTGCTGAAAACGCTGTCGCGCCCCGAGCGCATCGAGTCGGGCTGGTGGGACGACGGCGACGGCGTCAGTCGCGACTACTTCATCGCTGCCGACGATCAGGGCCGCATGTACTGGGTGTACCGCGAGCGCATCGGCGGCCAGTGGTATTTGCAAGGGCTTTTCGGCTAAAGCGCGATGTCCACGTCCGATTCATCCCGCCGATCCGACGCGCCGCGCTCCGCTTTCAGCGCGCTGCCCGATTACGCGGAACTCCACTGCCTGACGAATTTCACGTTCCTGCGCGGTGCGTCGCATCCGGGCGAACTGGTCGAACAGGCGATCGAGCACGGCTACCGCGCGCTCGCGGTGACCGACGAATGCTCGCTCGCCGGCGTCGTGCGGGCGCACAGCGCGTTGAAGCAACTCGAAGAGGAGCGAAAGAAAGCGCACGACGAAGCCGTGAAGGAAGCGCGCGAGCGGGGCGAGGCGGTGGATCCGGCCGCGATCGGGCCGCTCGCTCCGGCGCTGCATTTGATCATCGGCAGCGAACTGAACCTGACCGACGACGACGGCGAGCCGTTCTGCACGCTGGTTGCGCTCGCAATGAACCGCGAGGGCTACGGCAATCTGTGCGAACTGATCACGCTCGCGCGTTCGCGGGCGGGCAAGGGCAGCTACCGGCTCCATCCGGCCGATTTCACCGCACCGGAAGCGGGCTTCGAACATCTGCTGCATCTGCGCGACTGCGTGCTGCTGCTGGTGCCGCAGCGCACGGCGACGCTCGTCCGGACGCTCGCGTGCGCCCGCTGGCTCGCGCGCTTCGCTGCGGACCGCGCGTGGCTCGCGCTCGAACTGTGGCAGGGCGGCGGCGACGAAACGCAGGTCGACGCGCTGCGCGCGATCTCGCAACGAAGCGGCCTGCCGCTCGTCGCGGCCGGCGGCGCGCTGATGCATGCGCGCTCGCGCAAGCCGTTGCAGGACACGTTGAGCGCGATCCGGCTCGGCCGGCCGCTCGCCGCGTGCGGACGCGAGCTTGCGCCGAACGCCGAGCGGCATCTGCGTTCGCGCGTGCGGCTCGCGTGGCTGTATCCGCACGACACGCTGCGCGAGACGCTCGAAGTCGCGCGCCGCTGCACGTTCTCGCTCGACGAACTCGCGTACGAGTATCCGGAGGAACTGGTGCCGTCGGGCGAGACGCCGACCACGTGGCTGCGCAAGCTTGTGATGCAGGGCGCGGCCGAGCGCTGGCCGGACGGCGGCGCGCACGGCAAGCGGGAAGCGCAGATCAAAAAGGAACTCGAAATCATCGCGGAACTGAAGTACGAGAAGTATTTCCTGACCGTGCACGACATCGTCCGCTTTGCGCGCAGCCAGGGGATCCTGTGCCAGGGGCGAGGGTCCGCCGCGAATTCGGTGGTCTGTTATTGCCTTTTCGTCACCGAGATCGATCCGGTATTGATGAACATGCTCGTCGAGCGTTTCATTTCGCGCGCGCGCAACGAGCCGCCCGACATCGACGTGGATTTCGAGCATCAGCGCCGCGAGGAAGTCATTCAGTACATCTACTGGAAATACGGCAACCGCCGCGCGGCGCTCGCGGCGACGCTGATTACCTACCGCACGCGCAGCGCGGTGAAGGAGGTCGGCAAGGCGCTCGGGCTCGACGCGACGCTGATAGAACGGATCGGCAAGCGCAGCAGTGGTGGGACGGGCCCGACGCGGTCGCGCATCATCTGGCGGAGGCGGGTTTCTCGCCGGACTCGCACGTGACGCAGCACCTCGTGCGGCTCACGCGCGAGCTGCGCGGTTTTCCGCGGCATCTGTCGCAGCACGTCGGCGGCTTCGTGATCGCGAAGGACAAGCTGTCGAGGCTCGTGCCGATCGAGAACGCGGCGATGGCCGACCGCTACGTGATCGAATGGGACAAGGACGACATCGACGCGCTGCGTCTGCTGAAGGTCGACGTGCTCGCGCTCGGGATGCTGTCCGCGATCCGGCGTTCGCTCGAATTCGTCGCGCTGCGGCGCGGGCTGCCGCGGTTTCCCGTGCAGGACATTCCGCGCGAAGACCCGGCCGTCTACGAGATGTGCTGCCACGCGGACACGGTCGGCGTATTCCAGATCGAATCGCGCGCGCAGCAGAGCATGCTGCCGCGTCTGCGGCCGCGCGAGTATTACGACCTCGTGATCGAGGTCGCGATCGTGCGGCCCGGCCCGATCCAGGGAAACATGGTGCATCCCTATCTGGAGCGCAAGCAGGGCAAAGAAGATGTCGTATACGAGAAGCCGGATTTGAAACCGGTGCTCGAACGCACGCTCGGTGTGCCGATCTTCCAGGAGCAGGTGATGCATCTCGCGATGGTGGCGGCGGATTTCACCGGCGAGGAGGCGGACAAGCTGCGGCGCGCGATGGCCGCATGGCGGCGCGATGGCGATCTGCGGCCGTATCAGGCGGATCTGAAACGCAGGATGATGGAAAACGATTATGAGGAGGCGTTCGCCGACCGCATCTGCAAGCAGATCGAGGGCTTCGGCGACTATGGTTTTCCGGAGAGCCACGCGGCGAGCTTCGCGCTGCTCGTCTACAACAGCGCGTGGCTGAAGCGCTATGAGCCGGCCGCGTTCCTCGCGGGCCTGCTGAACAGCCAGCCGCTCGGCTTCTATTCGCCGTCGCAACTCGTGCAGGACGCGAAGCGGCACGGCGTGAAGGTGCTCGCGCCGGACATCGCGGTGAGCGACTGGGAAGCGACGCTCGAACGGCCGGACGCGCCGGGCGTGCGCATCGATGCGCACACGGCGCGCTTGCGCGACGCGCAAGCCGTGCAAAGAATGCGGCGATGGCGGGCCGCGATCCCCGGTCCGAAGCCGCGACTCGTGACCCACATTCGACGCGTCCTGCGCGCGCGCGTTGTGCTGCCGCCACGCCTTTACGGACGCGGCGGCCCCGCGGTGCGACTCGGCTTCGGCCTGATCAAGGGTTTTTCAGAAGAGGCGGCGCAGCGCGTGATGCAGGCGCGCGCGTTAGCGCCTTTCATCGACGTCGACGATCTCGCGCGCCGTGCCGCGCTGACGCGTCGCGAACTCGAAGCGCTGGCCGGCGCGAACGCGCTCGCGAGCATTGCCGGCCATCGGCGCGAAGCGTGGTGGGCGGTGACCGCGCAGCACGCGGTGCCGGCGCTACTGCGCGACGCGCCGGTCGCCGAGTCGCCGCTGGCGTTGCCGCGCGCGTCGGAGGGCGCGGAAATCGTCGCCGACTACGCGAGCCTGCGCCTGACGCTGAACCGCCATCCGCTCGAACTGCTGCGGCGCGGTCTCGCGAAGCAGCGCTTCAAGACCTCGGCGCAACTCGCGAAGTGTCGCAACGGCGCACTCGCGCGCGTATGCGGGATCGTCACCGTGCGGCAGCGGCCGGGGACCGCGAACGGTACGATCTTCGTGTCGCTGGAGGACGAAACCGGCTCGATCAACGTGATCGTGCGCGAGGCGCTCGTCGAATCGCAGCGCAAGGAACTGCTCGGCTCGCAACTGATGGCGGTCGCCGGTGTCGTGCAGCGCGACGGCGAGGTCGTGCACCTCGTCGCGCAACGGCTGGAGGATCACAGCCGGCTATTGGGAAGGCTCGTGGCCGGGAGCCGGAATTTTCACTGAGCGGGCGGCGCGGCGGCCGCATCGCCGCGTGACGGGAACGCATCGAGCACCGCGCGGATTGCCGTGTCGAACGGGGTGCGCCGGCCGATGCCGAGCGCTTCGAGCCGGCTCGCATCGAGGTGGCAGTCGCGCGGGCGCGGCGTCGCGTCGGCGGGCGAATCCTGAGCGACGAGCCGCGCGTGCCGTGCGTTCGCGCCGAGCGCCGCCGCGAGCCGCCGTGCGATGTCGTATTTGGTCATCGGCTCGTCGCCGGACCAGTGCGCGATGCCGCAGACCGGCTTGCCGTCCGCGTGCCGCGCGAGCAACTGGCGGATCACGCACGCGACGTCCGGCGTGAAGGTCGGATAGCGGGTCGCCCACGCGTCCATCACGGCCGGCGCGCTGCGGCCGCCGCCGCGTGCGGACGCCATGATCGCCGGCACGAGGCTCGTCACCGCCGATTCCTGCCAGTGGACGACCGGCCCGTAAAGCAGCGGCAAACGCAGTACGAGGCCCGCATCGGTGGCGTCGAGCAGCGCGCGTTCGCCGTCGAGCTTGCTGCGGCCATACGCGTTCAGCGGATGGGCCGCGTCGTCGCAGCGGTACGGTGGCTTCGTACCGTCGAACACGTAATCGGTCGAGATCGACAGCACCCACGCGCCGCGCCGCCGCGCGGCCGCCGCGATGTGGCGCGCTGCGTCGACGTTCAGCGCGCGCGCCGCGTCGGGGTCGTGCTCGCAGACGTCGGGCCGGCGCTCCGCCGCGGCGATCACGATCGCGTCGGGCGCTTCGCGTTCGACGTAATGCGCGACCGCCTGCGCGTCGCGAATGTCGAGCGGCGTTTGCTGTGCGCCGGCGCGGCGCAACGCGGTCTGTGCGATCCACCAGCCGGTCGCCGCGGCCAGTTCGCTCGCGACCGCGCGCCCGAGCAGCCCGGACGCGCCGATCACCGCAACCTTGAACATCGCGACGGCGTTACGGCTTCGCGATGCCGACGACCGTGTAACCGGCGTCGTCGATCGCGGCCTTCAGCACGTCGGCGCTCTGGCTCGACTCGACGCTCACGCGGCCGGCCTGCAGATCGACCTGCACCTGCGCGGCCGCATCGCGTTCGTGGATCGCGCGCGTGACCGCGGCGACGCAATGCTGACAACTCATGCCTTCGACGTTGAACTGGATCATCGTTGGGTTTCCTTCGAAAGTCGTGGACGACGGGGCCGTGCCCGCGCGGTCCGATTATGCCAGCCGGTGTCCGGCGAGGCCGTGGACCTTCCCATCGTGGGAAGGTGTACGATCGATGCATCGATCCACCCGACAGGGGCAGCACGATGAACATCGGCGAAGCGGCGCGCGTGTCCGGCGTCACCGCGAAAATGATCCGCTATTACGAGAGCGTCGGCCTGCTCGCGCCGAAGGGACGGACCGCGTCCGGCTATCGCGTCTACGGCACGGAAGAGGTGCATTCGCTGCGTTTCATCCGCCAGGCGCGCCGGCTCGGTTTTCTCGTCGACGATATCCGGCGCCTGCTCGCGCTGTGGCACGACCGCTCGCGCGCAAGCGCCGAGGTCAAGTCGATTGCGCTCGAACACGTGGCCGAACTCGACCAGCGGATCGCCGAACTGACGCAGATGCGCGACACGCTCTCGCATCTTGCGTCGCACTGCCATGGCGATGCGCGTCCGGATTGCCCGATCATCGACGGGCTCGCCGATCCGCGCGTGCTCGACGATTGTTGCGGCGCGGCCCACGCGTGACGCGCCGTCGCCGCCAGCCCGAGTCGCACCATTCCGGAACGGAATACATTTCATTCGGGCAATTCACTGCAAAGCGGTCGCAGTGACGCTATAATCAGGGTTATCCCTAAAGAGGGAAATCCCTGATACGAATCCGCCCGGGGATGTTGAGTGTCCTTGGAGAGCCAAATCATGTTTGCATACTTTCTGGAAAAACTGAGCACCTGGTTCGAGACCGCTGAAGTGCGCCGTCGCGAAGCGTGGCTGTCATCGTCGAGCGATATCCAGCAACTCGAACAGCGTCTGCGCTCGCTCGAAACGAGCGGCTTCGAGCGCTGATCCGCGCTCTGCGCGCACCATCCGGTGCGCGTTGTGGTTGCACCGCAAGCCCCGCGTCGCGGGGCTTTGTCGTTTCCGGCACGTCCTGCTGCCGACGAACGCGTACGGAAAAGTCTGAAGGTTGCCACCGCGGTAAGGTAAAGTGGTTTTTTGCACGCGACGCGGTTCGATCCGTCCGGCGACGACGAGCGCCGCCGCCGACGCGTTTTGCACGCCACATTCGACCATCGTCACGGGGGCCAGCCGATGATTCCGATCCGCACTCTTTGTGGAACCGCGCTCGCGGCATTGGCGGTCGTATTCGGCACCGCGCTCGCGCCCGCCCATGCGGCGGACCGTCAGCCGCTCGTGCTCGACACGCAGCGCGGCATCAGCGACGGCCAATCCGGTGTAGTGCTGCAAAACGCGCCGCTGTCGCGCGCGCCGATCGTGAATGCACAGAGCCCCGGCCGCCCGGTCGAACTCGCGCCCGATGCCGCGCAGCAACCGGTAATCGTATCGCCGTATGTGGAATGGTCGGGTGCGAACGGTGGCGCGCAGCCGACTCGTCCACGTTCGCGGCGCGCCACCCGGTAGCAGGTCGAACCGCTTTCGCTTCGTTTCCGCTTCTTTTTCGTCCCGCGTCAGTCGCCGCGGTATTCGACCTTGAACTGCGCGGTCTTGTCCTCGCCGAGCGCCTTCACGAGCCACGGCAGGGTTTCCTTCATCGTCGCGGCGAGCGTGTACGGCGGATTCAGGATGAACATGCCGCTGCCGAACAGCCCGTAGCCGTCTACCGGCGGCTCGCCGACGGTCAGCGACACATGCAGCCAGTTCTTGTCCTGCAAGCGCTTCAACTGGTCCGGGAAACGCTGCGACTCCGGCCGCGCGACCTGCGGATACCAGATCGCATACGTGCCGGTCGCGAAGCGCTCCAGGCTCTCGTTGGCGCACGCGATCGTGCGCGCATAGTCGCGCTTGTCCTCATACGACGGATCGATCAGCACCAGCGCGCGACGCGGCGGAGGCGGCAACAGCGCCTTCACGCCTTCGAAGCCGTCGCCGGCATAGAGCATCACGCGCCGGCCCGCGTCATGAAAGCGCTGGCGCAACACTTCGATCTCGGTGCTGTGCAGTTCGAACAGGCGCATCCGGTCCTGCTCGCGCATCAGTCGCCATGCGAGGTACGGCGAGCCCGGATAGAAGCGCAATTCGCCGTCGGCGTTCAGCGCGGCGACTTCGTCGACATAGTCGGCGAGTGCCGGCGGCAGGTCGGTGCGGCCCCACAGCCGGCCGATGCCGGTTTCGAACTCGGCCGTCTTCGTTGCGTAGCCTTCGCGCAACGCGTACGCGCCGGCGCCCGCGTGCGTGTCGATGTACCAGTACGCCTTGTCCTTCTTGCCCAGGTAGCGCAGCAACTGCACGACGACGGTGTGCTTCAGGACGTCGGCATGATTGCCTGCGTGAAAGGCGTGGCGGTAACTGAGCATGATCGGCGGGTCGGGTAGGTCGGAGTGAACGGTTCGGCGTGTCGCAGCCCGGACGACGACGGCGGGCTGCGTCGGGCGGGATGCGCGGGATGGCGCGGGGCTGCGTGAGATTGCGCGAGGTTGCGTATTGTACGCGACGGCGCCGGACGTCCCGCCACCGCCATAGGCAAACGCCATAGGCAACCACCCTGCGCAACCGCCGGCGCCGGTCAGTCGTACGCGTCGCCGACGACCGCTTCGATCCGCGCCTTGATTTCCGGCGTGATCTTCGCGGCGATTTCCGCCGCCTTCATGTTCTCGCCGATCTGCGCGACGTTCGACGCACCGGTAATCACCGTGCTGACATGCGGATTCTTCAGGATCCACGCGATCGCCAGTTGGCCGACGGTACAGCCGAGCGATGCGGCGACTTCCGCGAGCCTGCTGACGATCTCGTTCCGGTTCGCATCGGTCAGCGCGCCGCGCAACCAGTCGTAGCCCTGCAACTGCGCCCGGCTGCCCTGCGGGACGCCGCTGCGATACTTGCCGGTCAGCAGGCCCGACGCGAGCGGGCTCCACGTGGTCAGCCCGAGGCCGATGTCTTCGTAGAGCCGCCGGTATTCGTTCTCGACGCGGCGCCGATGAAACAGGTTGTATTGCGGCTGCTCCATCACCGGCTTGTGCAGATGATGCCGCTCCGCGATTTCCCACGCCGCGCGGATCTCGTCGGCACTCCATTCGGACGTGCCCCAGTACAGCGCCTTGCCGCGCGCGATCATGTCGCTCATCGCCCACACGGTTTCCTCGACCGGCGTCGCCGGGTCGGGCCGATGGCAGAACACGAGGTCCACGTAATCGAGTTGCAGCCGCTGCAACGAGCCGTCGATCGCATTCAGCAGGTATTTGCGGTTCAGCGTGTGGTACTGGTTCGGCGCTTCCTGCAAGCCCCAGAAAAACTTCGTCGATACCACATAGCTGACGCGCGGCCAGCCGAGTTCCTTCAGCGCGTGGCCCATGATCGTTTCCGACTGGCCGCCCGCATACACCTCCGCGTTGTCGAAGAAGTTGACGCCCGCGTCGCGCGCGGCCGCGAGCGATTCGCGCGCGATCCTCGCGTCGACCTGATTGCCGTACGTGACCCACGAACCGATGGACAGTTCGCTCACCTGCAGGCCGGAACGGCCCAGTCGCCGATAGTTCATGAATGCCTCCGTTCGAAATGAAGCTCGATGTTACCGCCGCGCGTGGCCGCGTGCTTTCCGGTTTCACGCAGGATGCGGGTTGCTTCATGCACAATAGCGCGGTTGGCCGCGGCGGTGTATTCGACCGGATGGCATAGGCCGAACGGTCGATTTGACAGCGCCTGCGCGCCGAGGTGTCATTCCATCTATCGCAAGGAGGTCTCGATGTCGTCCCTCACCCTGAATTCGAAACTCGATGGCAAGGTCGCGGTCGTTACCGGCGCGGCGAGCGGCATCGGCAAACAGATCGCGCTCACGCTCGCGCAGGCGGGCGCGGCGGTCGCGATCGCGGACCTGAACCAGTCCGGTGCGGACGCGGTGGCGCAGGAGATTCGCGGCGCGGGCGGCAAGGCGCTCGGCGTCGCGATGGACGTGACGAACGAGGACGCGGTGAATCAGGGCGTCGACCGCGTGGCCGCAGAATTCGGTTCAGTCGACATTCTCGTGTCGAATGCCGGCATCCAGATCGTCAATCCGATCGAAAACTACGCGTTCTCCGACTGGAAGAAGATGCAGGCGATCCACGTCGACGGCGCGTTCCTCACGACGAAGGCCGCGTTGAAGCACATGTACAAGGACGATCGCGGCGGCGTCGTCATCTACATGGGCTCCGTGCATTCGCACGAGGCGTCGCCGCTGAAGTCCGCGTACGTCGCCGCGAAGCATGCGCTGCTCGGTCTCGCACGCGTGCTCGCGAAGGAGGGCGCGAAGCACAACGTGCGCTCGCACGTCGTCTGCCCCGGTTTCGTGCGCACGCCGCTCGTCGACCGGCAGATTCCCGAGCAGGCAAAGGAACTCGGCATCAGCGAGGAAGAGGTGGTCAAGCGCGTGATGCTCGGCGGGACCGTCGACGGCGTATTCACGACCGTCGAGGACGTCGCGCAGACGGTGCTGTTCCTCTCCGCCTTTCCGACGGCCGCGTTCACCGGGCAGTCGTTCGTCGTCAGCCACGGCTGGTTCATGCAATAACCGTCACGGAGGGCGCGGTCATGGCGCAACGCAGGACAGCCGCTCCGCAGTCGAGCGCGGTCGGCGACGAAACGGTCGCGCACACGGCCGCGCATACGGCCGCCGCGCCGCGGCCGTATGCGCACCTGCGCGGCAGCGTGAGGCGGCAGTGGGAGACGGTCGCGCTGACGCTGCAAGGCGGGGGCGCGCTCGGCGCCTACCAGGCGGGCGTCTATCAGGGGCTCGCGGAGGCAGGCATCGAACCGGACTGGATCGCCGGCATTTCGATCGGCGCGCTCAACACCGCGCTGATCGCCGGCAACCCGCCCGAGCTTCGCGTCGCGCGTCTGCGCGAGTTCTGGGACACGATCTGCCAGCCCGCGTACAGCGTGCCGCTGCCCGGTTTCGTCGAACATGCGTTGTTCAATTCCGGCGAGGCGCTGCGCAAGGTGTTCACCGCGATGCAGGCGGCGGGCGCAGTCGTCGAAGGGCAGAAGGGCTTTTTCGTGCCGCGCTTTCCGCCGCCGCTGCCGCACGCGTCGGGGCATCCGGAGAAGGCGAGCTATTACGACACGAAGCCGCTGAAGGCGACGCTCGAACGGCTGTGCGACTTCGAGCGCATCAATTCGGGCGAGACGCGCGTGTCGATCGGCGCGGTGAACGTCGGCACCGGCAACTTCGTGTACTTCGACAACACGACGACGAAGCTGCGGCCCGAGCATTTCATGGCGTCGGGCGCGTTGCCGCCGGGCTTCGCGGCAGTCGAAATCGACGGCGACTATTACTGGGACGGCGGCCTCATGTCGAACACGCCGCTGTACGAAGTGATCCAGACCACGCCGCGCCGCGACACGCTCGCGTTTCAGGTCGATCTGTGGAGCGCGCGCGGGCCGGTGCCCGACAACATCACCGACGTGCAGGGGCGGATGAAGGACATCCAGTATTCGAGCCGCACGCGGATGGTGACCGACATGCTGCAACGCTCGCAGCGTTTCCGTCATGCGCTGCGCGAGGTGCTGGACCGCGTCGCGCCCGAGCATCGCGACGATCCGTGGATCCGGCTCGCGGACGAACTGTCGTGTTCGAAAAAGTACAACGTGATCCATCTGATCTACCGGCAGAAGGAATACGAAGGCCACTTCAAGGACTACCAGTTCGGCGTCTCGACGATGCGCGAGCACTGGCAAAGCGGGCTGCACGATATTCGCCTGTCGCTCGAACAGCCGGGCTGGCTCGACAAGCCGGACAACGATGCGGGCTTCGTCACACACGACGTGCATCGGGATGGGCGGGTGCGCGGCGAAGCGCCGCATCTGCCGCCGCACGGAACCGCGGCGGCAAAGCGTTGATCTTCGTTCGCGCGCGATCGATCGCATAAAAAACGGCGCCCCGCAGACGAACTGCAAAGGGCGCCGCTTCTGTCCGGCGGTGGCGCGCAAACCTCGCGCGCCACCGGGCCGGCCGTACAAGAACCTACTTCAGTACCTGCGCGATCGCGTTCGCGACCGCATCGAGGTTGCGCGTATTCAGCGCGGCCACACAGATACGGCCGGTGCTGACCGCGTAAATGCCGAACTCTTCGCGCAGGCGGTCCACCTGGGCGGCCGTCAGGCCCGAGTACGAGAACATCCCGCGCTGCACGTTCACGAAGCCGAAATCGCGCTCGACGCCGGCCGCCTTCAGCCGCTCGACGAGGCCGCTGCGCATCGCGCGGATGCGGTTGCGCATTTCGCCGAGTTCCGCTTCCCACGTCGTGCGCAGTTCCGGCGAGCCGAGCACGGCCGCGACGATCGCGCCGCCGTGCGTCGGCGGGTTCGAATAGTTCGTGCGGATCACGCGCTTCAGTTGCGACAGCACCCGCGCGGCCTCGTCCTTGCTGCCGGTGATGATCGACAGCGCGCCGACGCGCTCGCCGTACAGCGAGAACGACTTCGAGAACGACGACGAGACGAACGCGTTCAGTTCGGCGGCTGCGAAGAGGCGCACCGCGGCCGCGTCGGCGTCGATGCCGTCGCCGAAGCCCTGGTACGCGATGTCGAGGAACGGCACGAGGCCGCGCGTCTTCACCGCTTCGACGACCTGCTTCCACTGGTCGACCGTGAGGTCGACGCCGGTCGGGTTATGGCAGCACGCGTGCAGCACGACGATCGTGCCCGGCGCGTAGCCGTTCAGCGCGGCCAGCATGCCGTCGAAGTTCACGCCGTTGGTCTGTGCGTCGTAGTACGGATACGCGATCACCTCGAAGCCCGCGCCCTCGAACAGCGCACGGTGGTTCTCCCAGCTCGGATCGCTGATCGCGACCTTCGCGTTCGGGTTCAGGCGCTTCAGGAAGTCCGCGCCGATCTTCAGCGCGCCGGTGCCGCCGAGCGCCTGCGCGGTGACCACGCGGCCGGCCGCGATCAGCGGCGAATCGTTGCCGAGCAGCAGCTTCTGCACCGACGCGTCATACGCGGCGATCCCCTCGATCGGCAGATAGCCGCGCGGCAGGCCGGCTTCGACGCGCGCCTTTTCCGCATCGCGGACCGCACGCAGCAGCGGAATCTTGCCTTCCTCGTTGAAATAGACGCCGACGCCGAGATTGGCCCTGGTCGGGCGCGGATCGGCGTTGAAGGCTTCATTCAGGCCCAGGATCGGGTCGCGAGGGGCGAGTTCGACTGCTGAAAAGAGGGACATGATGGTTCGGCAAGAGTCAAGGGAGAAAGGCTGGCATGGCCGCAAATCTCGCAGAGCGCGGGCGCCGCCATCGCGGCGCGGGGCCGGGCGGCCACACAAACGCGTTATTGTAGCGAATCCCGATCCCGTTTTTCGCGGGTCGGGCGTAACGAATGATCGATTTCGGCGCGAAACCGTGAGGAAGCGGCTCTCGCGGGCAGGTCGCGCGCAATGCCGCCAGTCGTCACACCGCACCGCGCGCCGCCGCTCCGCCCGTCGCCCAGCGCCCGTCGCCCGTCGCCCATCCGGCGCATTCACCCGCAGCGCCTTCGTCCGCCCGACACTTCCCCAGCAAAAGACCAAGACCGGAGCAAAGCCACCCCCGGCCCGCGTCCGCGCGAAACGCTAGAATGGTCCTTTGCGCGTTTGCCGCTTTTGGCTTTTTTGGCAGAGGATGCCGCCCCATGTCCGAACATTCCGCGACCGACGCCGCCGACGTAC
>Ga0164242_10002000_pt1 | contig 23773 bp, 22 predicted proteins | sample OricomgcompostMG_FD_108783 | JGI IMG/M metagenome (GOLD analysis project Ga0164242, IMG submission 108783) | Miracle-Growth compost microbial communities from Emeryville, California, USA - Original compost - Miracle growth compost (MG) ...
CGTCAGCATAGTGATCACGACGCCCGTACCTGCCGCCGCCTCCGCGGGAGTGTCGGCAACTACCGCGCCGTCGTCCGCGAGCGGATCGGCCTTGTCGCGGCTGCGATTCCACACGCGCGTCGGGAAGCCCGCGGCGAGCAGCCGCTGGGCCATGGCCGAGCCCATGATCCCCGTGCCGAGCACGGCAATTGCGTTCCTGTCATCTCGTTGCGTCATAACGGCTGATATACCCGCACCGACTCCGGGTAGACGATCCACGACGGATTGACGCACCACGAACAGTCGCAGGTCGCCGCGCTCCGTCGGTTGCCGAGAGGCGTTGCATGACCGCGTCGCCGTTGACCGAACGTGATCCGGGGTTACCGGACTATGCCGCCGAGTTGGCAGCTTCGTTGCGTGCCGCGATCGACGGCGAGGTCCGCTTCACCCCTGGCGACCGGGCCCTGTACGCGTACGACGCGTCGCTGTTCCGTCAGCCGCCGATCGGAGTGGTCCTGCCACGCAGCGCCGAGGATGCCGAAGCGGCGCTCGCGGTGTGCCGCCGCTTCGACGCTCCCGTGTTCGGACGCGGCTGCGGCACCGGGCTGGCCGGACAGACCGTCAACGCGGCGGTCGTCTTCGACTTCTCCAAGTACCTGCACGACATCGTCGACCTGGACCCGCAGGCCAGGCAGGCACGCGTGCAGCCCGGCGTCATCTGCGACCAACTGCGCGATGCCGCCGAGGAGCACGGGCTGACGTTCGGACCCGACCCAGCCACGCACGACCACGCAACCCTCGGCGGGATGATCGGCAACAACTCGTGCGGCACGCACTCGGTGATGGCCGGCAAGACCGTCGACAACATCGAGGAGCTCGACGTCGTCACCTACGACGGGACGCGGATGCGTGTCGGCGCGACCAGCGAGGTCGAGCTGGAGCGGATCGTGGCGGCCGGCGGGCGGCGCGGCGCGATCTACGACGGACTGCGGCAGATCCGCGACACCTACGCCGACGCGATCCGGACCGGGATGCCGAAGATCCCGCGCCGCGTGTCCGGCTACAACCTCGACCAGTTGCTGCCCGAGAACGGATTCCACGTGGCGCGGGCACTGGTCGGTTCGGAGTCCACCTGCGCGCTGACCCTGGAGGCCACGTGCCGCCTGGTCCACTCACCGCCGGAGCGCGCCCTCGTCGTGCTCGGCTACCCGGACATCCCGTCCTCGGGCGACGACGTGGCCTGGCTGATGGAGTTCGACCTCATCGCGCTGGAGTTCATGAGCCGCGAGGTGCTCGAACACCTGCACGCGAAGAGCTTCGACTTCGGCGGCGAGGAACTGCTGCCGGCCGGCGACGGCTGGCTGTTGGTCGAGTTCGGCGGCGAGACGAAGCAGGAGGCGAACGACAAGGCCGAGGAGCTGTTCGCCGCGATGGCCAGGCGGAAGAACGCGCCGACGCACAAGCTGTTCGAGGACCCGCACGAGGAGTCGCTGGTGTGGGAGGCGCGCAAGCACGGCGTCGGCTCCACGCGCATGCCGCTCTCGCTCGGCGGGCACCAGGGCTGGCCGAACTGGGAGGACGCCGCCGTCCCGCCGGAGGGCATGGGCGACTACCTGCGCGAGTTCGAGAAGCTGCTCGGCCGCCACGGGCGGGACGGCGTCATGTTCGGCCACTGGGGTCAGGGCTGCATCCACTGCCGCATCGACTGGGACCTGCGCACGGCCGACGGCGTGAAGGACTACCGCCGCTTCATGGAGGAGGCGGCCGACCTCGTCGTGGCGCACGGCGGCTCGCTGTCCGGCGAGCACGGCGACGGGCACGGCCGCGCCGAGTTGTGGCCCAAGATGTTCGGCCCGGAGCTGATGCGCGCGTTCGAGGACTTCAAGCGGGTCTGGGACCCGGACGGCCGCATGAACCCGCACAAGCTGATCGACCCGTACCCGCTGGACACGCACCTGCGCGAAGGCGCGGACTACCGGCCGGTCCAGCTGTCGACGGTGTTCCAGTACCCGCACGACGAGGGCAGCTTCACCGCTGCGGCCGGCCGCTGCTTCGGCGTCGGCGCCTGCCGTCACGAGTCGGGTGGGGTCATGTGCCCGAGTTTCATGGTCACCCGCGAGGAGAAGCACTCGACGCGGGGACGGGCACGCCTGCTGCAGGAGATGACCCAGGCCGACGGGCCGATCGAGAAGCGCTGGCGCAGCGAGGAGGTCAAGGAGTCGCTGGACCTGTGCCTGTCCTGCAAGGGCTGTCGGGGCGACTGTCCGGTCCGCGTCGACATCGCCACGTACAAGGCCGAGTTCCTGCACCAGCACTACAAGCGGCGGCTGCGCCCGCGCCAGGCGTACGCGCTCGGCCTCATCGACAAATGGGCGAGATTGGCCTCCCACGCACCCCGGTTGGTCAACGGCGTCACCCACGCGCCCGGGCTCCGGGCCGCGGTCAAGGCCGCCGGAGGCGTCGCGCAGGAGCGGGACGTCCCCCGCTTCGCCGCGCAGACGTTCACGGCGTGGTTCGCCGAACACGCCGCACGGAACCCGGACGCCGCGCCGGTGCTGCTCTGGCCGGACACGTTCACCAACTACTTCGCGCCCGAGATCGGAATCGATGCCGTCGAGGTGCTGGAGGCCGCCGGCTTCCGCGTCGTGCTGCCGGACAAGCCGTTGTGCTGCGGGCGGCCGCTCTACGACTACGGCATGCTCACGCTCGCGCGTCGCTACCTGCGCCGGGTGCTGCGCGAGCTGGCACCGCTGCTCTCGGCCGGCGTGCCCGTCGTCGGCCTCGAACCGAGCTGCCTCACCGTCTTCCGCGACGAGCTCACCAACCTGTTCCCCGAGGACGGCGACGCGCAACGACTGCACGCGCAGAGCTTCGTGCTCTCCGAGTTCCTGGACCAGCGCGCGTCCGAGTGGCCGCTGCCGCGCCTGCACCGCAAGGCCCTCGTCCAGCCGCACTGCCATCACCACTCGGTCGTGGGTTTCGACGCCGAGCAGCGCGTGCTCGACGGAATGGGGCTGGACGTCGAACTGGCCGAGGCCGGCTGCTGCGGCATGGCCGGCAGCTTCGGCTACGAGGCCGGCGAGCGTTACGACGTTTCGAAAGCCGCCGGCGAACGGGTCCTACTGCCGAAGGTCCGTGCCACTGCCGCGGACACCCTCGTGCTCGCCGACGGCTTCAGCTGCCGCGGCCAGATCTCGTCGGGCAGTGACCGGGACGCGCTACACCTCGCCCAGGTACTGGCCATGGCGATCCGCGAAGGACAGGAAGGAAGGAGAAGACGATGACGCACTCGAACGGAGCGGTCACCGAACGACCGATGGAGCTGCATCAGAGCTGGACGATGGCCGGGCCGGTCATCTCGCACCTGCCGGACGCGCAGGTGCAGCAACTACGAGAGGTCTCCGAGGCGTCCATCGGCGAACCCGGCGCGATGAGCCTGTGGGGATTCGCAGTAGGCACGCTGCTCGTCGCTCTTCCGATCTCGAGCGTGATGCCCCTGACGACCTCGCTCGCCGCGGTGCCGGCGCTGCTCGTCTTCGGCGGCCTCGCACAGTTCATCGGCGGACTCGTCGCCTACCGCAAGGGCAACACCTTCGCGGCGACGGCGTTCTGCTCGTTCGGTGCGAACAACGTGGTGGTGTCGACGTTCTTCCTGTTCCAGGCAATCGGCACCTTCCCCAAGGACCGCAACACGAACCTCTTCCTGGCGATAGACCTGTTCTGCTTCGCCTACATCGCGTTCATCCTGTTCCTCGCGTCGTTCAAGCTGAACGCTTCGTTCATGCTCACGCTGCTCGCCCTGTTCCCGGGTTACGGCCTCGCGGCCTGCGGCAACATCGCGAGCCTGCCCGTCGTGATCGGGCAGATCGGCGGTTGGTTCCTGATCTGCTCGGCGGGTCTGGCGTTCTACGCGGGTGGCGCGCTGGCGCTCAACAGCACCTACGAGCGCACCGTCCTGCCGATGTTCTCCCGTGCCTGAGCGCGCGAGCACCCCGATTGGAGTAGCCACATGAGTCAGGACAGCACCGCGTCGGACGTCATGGTCGAGCGGTTGATCTCGTGGGGGGTCGACACGATCTTCGGCCTCCCCGGGGACGGGATCAACGGCTTCATGGAGGCCCTCCGTACCCGGCACGACCAGATCAAGTACGTCCACGTGCGACACGAAGAGGTCGCCGCGATGGCCGCCGTCGGGTATGCGAAGTTCACCGGCAAGCTCGGCGTCTGCTTCTCGACGGCCGGCCCCGGCGCGGCGCACCTGCTCAACGGCCTGCTCGACGCACGCGTCGAGCAGGCACCCATCCTCGCGATCACCGGGATGAGCTATCACGACCTGATCGGCACCAGTTACCTGCAGGACGTCAACACCGACTACATGTTCAACGACGTCGCGATCTACAACCAGCGGATCATGGGGCCGGCGCACGTGACCAACGTCGTCGACTACGCCGTCCGCTCCGCCCTGACGCAACGCGGACCGGCGCACATCGCGTTCCCGATCGACTTCCAGGCGGCACCGGCCGAGTCGGGCATGCGCTTCGACCGCAACGTGCCGGGTCACACCAGCACGTCCTACCGCCCGCCGATCCAGGTGCCGCAGCGCCAGGACCTCGACGCCGCTGCCGCCGTGCTCACCGGGAAGACGAAGGTCGCGATCCTCGCCGGCGCCGGCGCACGCGGTGCCGGCACCGAACTCGAGGCGGTCGCCGAGAAGCTGGGTGCTCCGATCATCAAGGCCCAGCTCGGCAAGGACTGCGTACCGGACGATTCCCCTTACACCACCGGGCCGATCGCGCTCGTCGGGTCCCGCCCGAGCGAGGACGCGATGGAGCAGTGCGACGCATTGCTGATCGTCGGCTCGACGATGCCGTACATCGAGTACTACCCGTCCCCCGGGCAGGCGGTGTGCGTGCAGATCGACGACAAGCCCGAACGCATGGGGTTGCGCTACCCGGTGGACGTCCCACTGTGTGGCGACGCGCGCGCCACCCTGTCGGCGCTGCTTCCTCTGCTCGCTCGCAACGAGGACCGCGCATTCCTGCAGCAGGCTCAGGACGGCATGCGCGAGTGGTGGGCGCTGATGGACGAGCGAGGCACCAGCACCGACGTGCCGATGAAGCCACAGGTACCCGCTCGCGCGGTGAGCGAGGCACTCGCGCCGGACGCGATCGTCTGCGGCGACTCCGGGACGGTGACCACGTGGTCCGCCCGTCAGATCAAGGTGCGCCGCGGGCAGGCGTACTCGTTCTCCGGGACGAACTGCTCGATGGCCGCCGGCCTGCCGTACGCGATCGGCGCGCAGGCCGCCTTCCCGGGCCGGCAAGTGGTGGTGTTCACCGGCGACGGTTCACTCACGATGCAACTCGGCGACTTCCTCACCGCCGTCCAGCACCGACTGCCGATCAAGCTGGTAGTGATCAAGAACGACACGCTCGGGTTGATCAAGTGGGAGCAGATGGTGTTCCTGGGCAACCCCGAGTACGGCGTCAACTTCGCCCCGCTGGACTTCGTCAAGTTCGCGGAGGCCTGTGGTGCGCGCGGGATGCACATCGACGACCCGACCACGTGCGCCGACCAGATGCGCGAGGCGCTTGCGTGGGACGGCCCGGCGATCATCGAGTGTGTGGTGGATCAGCACGAGCCGCCGATGCCCGCGAAGGTCAAGTCCAAGCAGGTGAAGATGCTCGCCCAAGCGCTGCGCGAGGGCACGCCGAACCGCAACCGCATCGCGTTGCAGATGGTCAAGGACGTGCTCGACGAATCCAGCTTCGAGGCCAGCCCGGGCGGCTTCATACCGGACAAGCTCGGGCAGGCGGTCGCGGGCGTGGCGCGAAAACTTCGCGACCGGGCCGACCCGGACCACCCCGAGTAACGCGCGGCGGTGACCGAGCCACCATTGCGCGCGGCCCGGGAGGCGGGACTACTGCTACTGACCGCGCTGGCCGCCGCAGCGGACGCGATCAGCTACCTCGGGCTGGGGAAGGTGTTCCCGGCGAACATGACCGGCAACACCGTCCTGATGGGTATCGGCCTCGCCGACCACGACTACGCCGGCGCGCTGCGCTCGGCCGTGGCACTCGGCGGGTTCGTCGCCGGTGCAGCGGTCGCGGGCGCGATGTGGGGCGAACGCCGCACGCGCACCGTGTGCGGGCTGTCCGTGGAGGCGGCGGCGCTCGCGGCGGCGGCCGGTCTGTGGGCAAGCCTCGGTCACAGCCCGACCGGCGGGCCGCGCTACGCGATCATCGCCCTGCTCGGCGGAGCGATGGGCGCGCAGAGCGGTGTCGCCGCCGGACTGAGCGTCGGTGTCAGCACCACGTACATCACCGGGACGTGGACGGCCGTCAGCACGGGTGTCGCCGGGCTGTTCCGCCCCCGGCACGCGTCGCGGGACCGTACCGATCCGGGGTCGCACCTGTGGCGGCAGATCGCCGTCGTCGTCTGCTACTTCGGCGCGGCGCTGCTCGGCGGCTACCTGTTCCTGCACGTGTAGCTGACCTCGGTCAACCGTCCGGAACCGAGGTCCCGGTCACCGAGTTCGAACTCCAGGATGCCGGTCTCGGCCACGTCGGCCGCGATCCCGGCGAGCTTGCGTTGGTACACCCGGCTGGCGCGACGAAGCAGCTCGAACGCCTGCTGCCGGGTGCAGGCGCGGCGCGCCATGATGATCCCCATCGCGATCCCGATGTCGCGGCTGGTCTGCAGCGCGCGCTCCAGGTTCGCCGCCCTCGCCCGGGTGTGAACCGTCTGGACGGCTGCCGCCACGTGCGCGGCGAACAGCCGCGCGATGCGCTGACCGACGTCGTCCAGCGGGCGGTCGGCGCGAACGTGCAGCACCAGCGCGTCCAGCTCGGCATCCAACGGCAGTTCCAGTTCCGCCCTGTTCGACCCCGGATCGCCGGCGACCGCGAGTGTCATCGAGCGCGAGCCGGACAGCGTCCGCACCAGCTCGGCCTGCCGCACCCCCGGCACCACCTCGACAGCGAAGCGGCAGGCCACCCGCGCGAGTTCGTCGATGGTGCCGTACTCGTCGAGCGACCGTGCCGCCGAGATCAGGGCGTCGACGGGATCGACATCCGTCCCCATGTCCGCCTCCTCCCTCAGCGCAGCCATATCTGATGTCTGCCCGCCTCGACGCGCCGTCTACCGCGTTTGTGGCGCAGCACGGCCGGGTAGCCACGTCACATGACCAAGGCACGAGAGATCATGACCGCTGACGTGACGTGTGTACGCGAGCACGAGACCCTGCTCGACGCGGCGCACAAGATGGCCGAGCACTCCGTAGGGGCTCTGCCGGTCTGTTCCGACGACGACCGGCTGCTCGGCATGATCACCGATCGCGACATCGTGGTGCGCGGGCTCGCCGAGGGGCGCGACCCGGCCAGCACGAAGGTCGGCGAGTTGACCGAGGTGCAGAAGGAAGCGGTGACCATCGGCGCGGACGACGACGCCGAGGAGATCCTACGAACCATGAGCAGCCATCAGGTCCGTCGGCTGCCCGTGATCGACGGTCACGACCTCATCGGCATCGTGGCGCAGGCGGACGTCGCCCGCTCACTGCCCGATCCGCACGTCGGCGACCTGCTCGAAGCCATCTCGGTCGGCTGACCGAACTCAGGCCGCGAACCCCCGGGCGCGGCTGATGATCAGTTCGTCAGTCGCCTCGGCCAGGGTCGCGAACACCAGTGGCGCGCGCGCCACATCCTCGCGGCGGGTCGCCGGCGTGGGCACCAGGATCGTGACGCCGGCGCCCGCCGCCAGACCGGCCCGGACGTCGGCCTCGACGTCACCGATCACCGCGCAGCGTTCGACCGGCACGTCAAGGTCCGCGGCCGCCGCGTGGACCAGTCCGGGTTCGGGCATGCGGCACCGGCACCGGTCTCGCTCACCGTGCGGGCACACCTGCCAGGTGTCGAACGGGCCGAGGAGTTCCTCGATGCGGCCGTTGACCGCGCGCACCTCGTCCGTGCCCAGGAGCCCGGTCGAGATGCCGTCCTGATTACTGATCACGCCGATCTTGATGCCCGCGGCGCGCAGCCGATCCAGCGAGCGCGCAACGCCGGGCAGCGGCTCGATGCGGTCCTCGTTCGGAGTGCCCTTCACCAGCGTGCCGCCGAGGTCGAGCAGCACCGCCCCCACGGGTGTCGGTGCGGGCGGTGGCTGCAATGGCGGTGCGATCGCGGCCCACGAGGGCGCCCCGCGATAACGCAGAGTGCCGCGGACGAGGTGCGCAACTGCGGCGGGAGGTATGGCCCAGGTGACCGCCGTCGACAGCGTCCGACGCCTACGGCGCGAGGCGGCGACCACCGCGAGACCCGCTGCGGCAACGGTCGCGGCCCGCCGCCGCTTCGCGCCGGCGCTCGCCCCCGTGCGTTGGTACCAGTCCGCGCCGTGCAGTGCCCGCATCAGCGCATCGTCCCCGTTGCCTCGCAACTGCACGACGCTCGCGGTCCGCCTCGTGCGACTCGCCTGGGCCGCCGTCTGCCGGTGACCGGCGACGAAGCGGAAGCCGTCCGCCGCCACCCGCAACGCCAGGTCGGCATCTCGCCGGGAGGCACTACCGAAACGCTCGTCGAAGCCACGCACCCGCTCGAGGGCGGTGCGTCGGTACGCCATGTCGGCGGCGCCGTGGCCGGCCCGGCTCACGGCGACGTCCGGCGCCGCGGCAGCCAGGTCGTCGGCGAGCGCTCCGAGCCAGTTCGGCGGCACGGCAACGTCGTCATCCAGGAAGGTGACCCACTCGCTGCGCACCGCGCGCCAGCCGATGTTGCGGGCCGCCGCCGGTCCGCGTCCGTCGCTGTCGAGCACGCGCAGTCGGGTGCCCGGCCAACCGTCGATCTCGAGCGACAGCGGCGGGTGTGGCGCCAGGCGGTCGTCGACGACCACCACGTGCTCCGGCAGCGGCCCGTCACAACCGGCGAGCGAGGTGAACAGCGCTCCCAACGAGGGACGTCCCGTCGTCGGGATCACGATCGAGAAGGACGTCATGCCGAGGTCTCCACCGACACGGGCACCGCGATCAGCCCTTGCCGGAGATCGCGTCCTTGGCGCGGTCCATCATCATCGCGAAGGGGCCGGCGAGCATGTTCGCCCCGGCCGACTCGACGCCGGCGTGCGGACGGGTCGGTGCCATCTTCTCGGCGAGTTCCACGGCCTTGCGCATCCGCCCGAGCTGCTCGTCGTCCAGCGCGGCCCCGAGCTTGTCGAACTCCTGGTGCTCCTCCGCCTCGGCGTGCTCGATCACGTCCGCCTGCAGGCTGCGCAGCTTGGTCTCGAACTCCGGGGAGTCGACGTCCAGCTTCTCCAACTCGGCCAGGGTCTCCTTGGCCTCGTGCTCCTCCTTGAGCCGCGCGTCGACGACGGCGTCGCCGTTGGCGATCTCGTGCTTGGCCCGCGGGTGCACGATCTCCTCCTCGGCCGTCTCGTGCACGGCGAGCAGGCGGCGCAGGTCCACGAAGGCCTCTTCGCGCTCGCTGCCGCTGCTGGCGAGGACCTGGGCGAACAGCGACTTGATCTGCTCGTGCTGCTGCTTGAGGAAGCCGACCACGTCGTTGGCGGTGTCGATCTGGGTCACGGTCATCGGGTGCTCCTAACTGGTGGATCGTTCTCCGCACGGACTACCCGAATCGTTTGTCCGCCGAACGGCGCGGGTATCCCTTCGCATGACCGAAACCAAGTCCTTCGCCGTGGTCACCGGGGCGTCGAGCGGGATCGGGCTCGAACTCGCCAGACAGTTCGCCGAGCACGGTTACGACCTGTTGATCAACGCCGAGGACGCCGAACTCGAGGCGGCCGCGGCGCAACTGAAGACGACCGGGGTCCAGGTCAAGAGCGTCCGCGCGGACCTGCGCACCTACGACGGCGTCGAGCAGCTCTACTCCGCGATTCGCGCCGACGGGCGGCCCGTCGACGCGGCCGCGCTGAACGCGGGTGTAGGCCAGGGTGGCGCGTTCGTCGACACCGACCTCGCCGACGAGATGGAGATCATCGACGTCAATGGGACCTCGACGGTCCACCTGGCCAAGCGGTTGCTCACCGACATGGTTTCGCGGAACGACGGCAAGCTGCTGATCACCTCGTCGATCGCCTCGACGATGCCGGGCTCGTTCCAGGCCGTCTACAACGCGTCCAAGTCGTTCCTGCAGTCCTTCGCGGAGGCGCTGCAGAACGAGCTCAAGGACAGCGCGGTGTCCATCACGTCACTCATGCCCGGGCCGACCGAGACGGAGTTCTTCGAGCGCGCGGACATGCTCGACACCAAGGTCGGCACGCAGGACAAGGACGACCCGGCACAGGTGGCCAAGCAGGGCTTCGAGGCTCTGATGAAGGGCAAGCGCAAGATCATCGCCGGATCGGCCAAGACGAAGCTGCAGGGGCACGCCAACAAGGTCCTGCCCGATTCGGCAAAGGCCGCTGCGCATCGCTCGATGGCCGAGCCGGAATCGGACGACTGAGGCCGGCCATGCGCGTCGTCGTCACCGGTGCATCGGGCAATGTGGGCACCGCACTGCTGCGCCGCCTCGCCGCCGACGGGCACGACGCCGTCGGGATCAGCCGCCGCCGGCCGGCGGACGAGCCGCCCTTCGCCGGGGTGCCGTGGCACCAGATCGACGTCGGCTCCCGCTCCGCGCCCGCCGCGCTGACCGAGGCGATGCGCGGCGCGGACGCCGTCGTGCACCTGGCCTGGATGATCCAGCCGAGCCACGACAGGGAGGCGATGCGGCGTGCCAACCAGGACGGCTCGCGCGCCGTGCTGTCCGCGGTCCGCGCGTCCGGCGTCGGGCACCTGATCCACATGTCGTCGGTGGGCGCCTACTCGCCCGCCGAGCAGGGCATGTGCGTCGACGAGAGCTGGCCCTGCGACGGGGTGCCGACGTCCTACTACAGCGTCGACAAGGCCGCCGTGGAACACCTGCTCGACACGGTCGCCCCAGATGAGTTCACGCTCAGCCGGGTCCGTCCGACGCTGATCCTGCAGCCCGGTGCGGCAAGCGAGATCGCGCGGTACTTCCTCGGCCCGCTGCTGCCGATGAAGGCCGTGCGCCCACGGGTGATGCGGTTGATGCCGTGGCCGAAGGCGTTGTGCGTGCAGTTCGTCCACAGCGACGACGTCGCCGACGCGGTGATGCGGATCCTGCTCGACCGCATCCCGGGTGCGTTCAACGTCGCGGCGGACCCGGTCATCGACCGCACGACCTACCGGGAGACGTTGGGCGGCGTCGGCCCGTCGGTGCCGTGCGCCGTACTCGGTGTCGGCGCGGACATCACGTGGCGCCTGCGCCTGCAGCCCACGGCGAAGGGCTGGGTGGACATGGGCACCCGGCTGCCGTTGATGGACACCACCCGGTTGCGTGGGATCGGCTGGCAGCCGAAGCACTCGGGGACGGAGACGCTGCGCTCCTTCGTCGACGCGATGCAGCACGGCGAGGGTGACCAAGGCCCGTTGCTCAGAGCCAAACCGAAGGTGTTCGCACGGTGACCGACGCGCCCCGTTCGGAGACCACGGATCGGACGTTCGCGCTGTTGCGGCAGGGCTACCGGTTCACTTCGGGGCGGCGCGTCGGGCCGGTCATGTCAACGCGTTTGCTCGGCCGTCCCGCGGTGGTTGTCGGCGGACGCGCGGGCGCCGAACTGTTCTACGACGAATCGCGCCTGGTCCGCGAGGACGCGATGCCGGCGCCGCTGATGAACTCGCTCTTCGGCGAGGGCGCCGTACACGGGTTGGACGACGCCGCGCACCGGCACCGCAAGCAGCTGTTCGTCTCGCTACTGACCGATCGGGCGGCGCTGGAGATCTCCGAGCACGCCGCCGCCCGGTGGACGGACGTCGTCCACGAGGTCTGCGGCGGCGAGCACCTCAACCTGTTCGACGCGGCCGTCCGAGTGCACTGCGCCGCGGTGTGCGAGTGGGCCGGCGTGCCCGCCGGACGCGTCAACGGGCAACTGGCCCGTGACCTGGCGGCGCTCGTCGACGGATTCGGGTCGGTCGGGTTGCGTCACGTGAGCGCGCGGCGGGCTCGACGTCGCGTGAACACGTGGGCCGAACGGCTGATCGAGCAGGTCCGGCACGGACAACTCGCCCCGGCCCGTGACAGCGCGCTGTGCGCCGTCGCGGAGTTCCGCGACATCGACGGCGCGGAGCTGCCGACGTCCGTCGCGGCCGTCGAACTGATCAACATCCTGCGGCCGACCGTCGCGGTCGCCTGGTTCGTCTCGTTCTCCGCGCTCGCGCTGAACGACCAGCCGATGCTCGCCGAGCGACTGCGCGACGCCGACGACGCGACACTGGAGGCGTTCGCGCACGAGCTGAGGCGGCTGTACCCGTTCGTGCCGCTGCTCGGCGCGCGTGCCCGCACCGACTTCGACTGGAACGGCGTCCACGTCCCCCGCGGTCGGCTGGTCCTGCTGGACGTCTACGGCACCCTGCACGATCCGGAGCTGTGGCACGCGCCGGGCGAGTTCGAGCTCGATCGATTCACCGGTATCGAGCCGGACCCGTTCACGCTCGTTCCCCAAGGCGGCGGGGACGCCACGACCGGCCACCGGTGCCCGGGCGAGCGCGTCGCCATCGAGTTGATCAAGACCACGGTGCGGCTGCTCACGTCGCTGAGCTACGACCTGCCGCCGCAGGACCTGCGCGTGCGCATGGGGCGCATGCCGACGCGGCCGCGCAGCGGTGTCGTGATCGAGCACGTCCGCCCGCGCATCCCGCAGCCACGGTGAACCAAACTCAGATCAGACCCAGGCGGTCGGCAAGGAAGAGGAACGCGGCGGCATGATCGTTGCCCGCCGTACGTTCCCGCAGCTGCGCCCAGTCCAGCTGCTCGCGCACGGCCCGGACGGACGCGAGCAAGGGGGCGAAGTCGCAGTAGTGATCCGAGAGCGCGCCCAACTTGTGCACCATCACCTCGGTCGCGGGCAGCACCGGCATGCGCACCGACAGCACCTCGAGGACCTCGGCGCGTTCCAGGATGCTCTCGTCGACCGGTACGCCACCGGCGCGGTGCAGCAGGTCGACCACCACGCCGTCGGTCTCCACCTTGAGCAGCCAGTCCTCCGGTGGACGCCGCGCGGTGAGCCCCTCGGCCGCCAGACCGGACGCGACCGCATCGAGGTCCTTCTCGGCCACCATGAAGTCGACGTCGTGCTGCGACTCCGGTCCGCCGCGTGCCCACAGCGCATAGCTACCGGTCAGCGCGAACGGGAGGCCGACCTGCTTGAGCGCCGAGGCCGTCCGCTTGAGCGCGGCGCGCAATGCGTCGGGGGTCGGTTCGCTCACCGGGTAAGACTGCCCACATGCGACTGGCAACTTTCAACATCCTGCACGGGCGTTCGCCCGTGGACGGCGCGGTCGACGTGGACCGGTTCGCCGACGCCGTCCGCCGGTTGGACGCCGACGTGCTGGCGTTGCAGGAGGTCGACCGGGACCAGCCGCGCTCGCAACTCGCGGACCTGACGGCCGTGGCGTCCGACGCGATGGGCGCGCGGTCGCACCGCTTCGTCGCCGCGCTCGCGGGAACGCCGGGCGCCACCTGGCTGGCCGCAACCGGCGAGGAGCAGCCCGGGACCGCCACCTACGGCGTCGCCTTGCTGTCCCGCTACCCGGTGCACTCGTGGCAGGTGATCCGGCTGCCGCCGCTGCGTGCCCGGTTCCCGATGTGGTCGCGGGGCGCTCGGCGGGTGATCGTCGTGGACGAGGAGCCGAGGGTGGCGGTGGCCGGGTTGGTCGCCACGCCGCACGGTGACGTGACCTGCGCCTGCACCCACCTGTCGTTCGTGCCCCTCTGGAACGCCCTCCAACTGCGCCGGCTGCGACGCGATCTCGGCTCGCTGCCGGGACCCCTGGTGTTGATGGGTGATCTGAACATGGCCGGACGGCGGCCCGCCCGGATCACCGGCTATCACTCGCTGGCGTCCGCGCCGACGTTCCCTGCCGATGCACCGACGCGGCAGCTGGACCACATCCTGTTACGCGGCTCGCTGCCACCGGTCGGCGCGGTCGAGTCACCCGAGCTGCCGCTGTCCGACCACCGCCCGCTGGTAGCCGAGCTGACCGAGGTTTGACGCCAGTCGGCCGTGGGAAGGCTCGGCGCATCCCCCCGAACCCCGGCAGAGGACTGGCTGACATGCGACTGGCCAACAGCACCGTGCTCGTGACCGGTGCGAGTGGGGGAATCGGGACCCACACGGCTCAGGTGCTCGCCGCCCACGGGGCGAACGTGGTGCTGCACGGACGCAATCGCGAGGTGCTCGACGCGCTTGCCGCCGAGCTGGCGTCCCCCGTCGTCAGCGCCGATCTGTCCACGCGCGCCGGTGTGGACGCGCTGATCAGCGGCGTCCGGTCGGTCGTCGGGCCCGTGGACGTCGTCGTGCACTGCGCGGGAGTGGGCTGGCGCGGCGACGTGACCGCGATGAGTGCCGACGACGTGGCGCGGTTGATCGCGGTCAACCTGCGCGCGCCGATCCAGCTCTCCCGGGCGTTCCTGCCGTCGATGCGCGCGGCCGGTCGCGGCCACCTGGCGTTCGTGGGCTCGATCGCGGGGCTGACCGGCGTCTGCCACGAGGCGGTCTACTCGGCCGGCAAGGCGGGTCTGGACGCGTTTGCCGAGAGCCTGCGCATGGAGCTGGCCGGCACCGGGGTCGGGGTGTCGACGTTGAGCCCGGGCGCGGTCGACACCGGCTTCTGGACGGCACGCGGTACCGAGTACCACCGGCGGATCCCGCGTCCGGTCACGGCGGAGCGGATCGCGCGCCTGCTCGTGGCCGACATCGAACACGAGCGCTCCAACCGCATCGTGCCGCGCTGGCTCGCGCTCGCGCCGTTCACTCGTGCGTTGGCCCCGTCCGCGTACCGGCACCTGGCGACGCGCTTCGGCTGACCCGCTTGTTTGACTCGCCGACGCGCCGGGGTAGCCAGTTGGTGTGCATACCTGTTACCGAGCTACCGATGCCTATCCGCAGGTCGACGACGCGATCATCGACCTCGATCTCGACGGGTCGCGCGCGACGGTGATCGCATCGGGCCGGCTCGGTCCCCGCTCGGCCTCGGTGTTGCGCACGATGCTCGACGCGTTGGACGCGGTCCCGAACCCCATTCACGTCCAGGCCGACGACGCCCGCGAGGTGGCGGACGAGTTCGTGTCTGCCCTCGTCGAGGCCCAAGTGCGGCGCGAGCGGCTGGACCTCCCGGGCCTGGTGCTGGACGGAGCCGACGACCCGGGCAGCCGGGACGGAGCGGCGCCGCTGTGCAACGCGGTCCGTCGATGGAACGGCCGTCACCCGGCGCCGAGTTCTACCGTGACGCCGCTCGCGACGTCGGTACGGATGCACGACAGATCGCCGTGACCCTCGAGGACACCGAACTGGCAGCTTGTCGTGGTGCAGGTTGTTGCGCCTTGGCGCCGCGTTGACCCCGGGTTTAGCTTTGCGCCGAGGAGGGTCACCTGAGCGATGACAGAGATCGTGCGGCGCCTGGTCGACGGCAGCGGAACGCTCGTCGTCACGCTCGGGGGTGCGCACGAGGATGCCGTCGTGTGCGCTCGCGGCGAGTTCGACCTCACCAACAGCGCACGGATCGCCCAGTCCCTGGCCGAGCGGCTGCGTGCCGGCGCCCGCTCGGTCCGGCTGGACCTGTCCGAGGTCACCTTCGTCGACGCGACGGCGATCAGCGCGATCGTCCAGGCGCAGGCGCTGTACCGGGCGCGCCGGGCGAGCCTGGTGGTCGACGGGCAGTGCGGCATCGTCGCCCGCGTGCTGGCGATGAGCGGCATCTGCACCGCCACGCCGGACTCACCGCTGTCGGCGACGCCGTAACCGGCCGGTTCAGGTCAGCGCGGCGTCGGCCGGGTCCTGACCGGACTCCACGACCCGGACGGCCAGCTCGCGCAGCTTGAGGTGGTGCCGCTGCGACACGGCCACAAGGTCCGCGAACGCCTGCTCGGACGTGATCCGGCGCCGCTCCATGAGGATCCCGCAGGCCTGCCCGATCACCTGGCGGGTGTCGATCGCACGCCGCAGGTTGTCCATCTTGTCCGCGTACGAGACGGCCAGAGCGACGCGCGCCGCGAACATCGGCAGCACCAACTCGGCCACCTCGCCGAATGCATCCGGCGCGGAGGCGTACACGGTGAGCGCGCCGCGCGCGCCGCGGCCGACGACGACCTCGCAGGTCAGCAGGCTGCGCACGCCCGCCTCGACAGCTGCCGCCGCGAAGCCGGGCCAGCGCGCGTCGTCGGCGAGGTCGTCGCACCGCACCGCCCCCGCGCCTGCCGCGACGTCGAACAGCGGTCCCTCTCCGGCTGCGGCCTGCGCCGACTCGGTGGCCCGCGACAGCTCATCGGTCGCCGCGACGCACTCGGCGTGCTCGTCGACGAGGGAGACCGCGGCCTGCTCCGCCCCGGGGACGAGCCGCAGGACCAAGTCGAGCACGCGGCCCACCGTGACCCCGGCCGAGTCGTCCGTGCGCAGCTGCAGGGCGAGGTCGGACCGGGCCAGCAGCAGCAGTCGGGTCAGCGCCGCATGGGCGGCGCCGCCCTCACCCTCGGTCGCGGTGTCGCGCTCCGCGGAGGTGGTCACCGGCGAACTCCTGACAGGAACAAGATGATCGACATGCGGCTGACGGGACAGTCGATGACGACTGCCCGTGCCGGCGCGGCTTCCTGTCAAGCCCGCGCGAGCTTACTGTGAGCCGATTGCATGATCAACAACACCTCCCGGGTGAGCGTGACGGGTCGCACTCAGGCGGCCGCACGCAGCCGCGGCAGCACCTGGTCGCGGTAGAAGTCGAAGAAGCCGTGGACGTCGGTCTCCCGCTCCCGGCCACCCATCTGCGCGATGTAGACCTCGTCGTACCCGGCGTCGGCGTACGGCCGGAACGCGGCCACGTGCCGGTCGAGATCGGCACCGTACGCGATCGAGTCGCGAGTCATGTCCTCGGTGACCAGCGCGCTCGCCTGCTCGAACTGCTTCGGGCTCGGTAGCACCTGGGACAGCTCGCCCGGCAGTCCCGAGTTGGCCCACAACCGGTGTGCGGTCGCGACCGCCGCGTCGTCGTCCGTCCCCCAACAGACCTTGTAGCCGGCCTGGGTCGGTTTGCCGGCGCCGCCGCTCTCGCGCCACACGGACAGCAGGTCCTCGTCCGGCATGGTGCTGATGTAGCCGTCCGCGATGCGCGCCGCGAGCCGGGTGGACTTCGGCCCGAAGCCGGAGAGATAGATCGGGGGCGGGGTGTCCGGCAGCGTGTAGATGCGCGCGTGCTCGACCGTGTAGTGCTTGCCTTCGAACGTGACGAACTCGCCGCTCCACAGCCGGCGGATCACCTCGACCGCCTCCTCGAGCATCTCCAGCCGACGATCGATCCCCGGGAAGCGGGCGCCGGTCACGTGCTCGTTCAGCGCCTCACCCGAGCCCAGCCCGAGCACGAACCGTCCGTCCAGCAACGCCGCGCTCGTGGCGGCGGCCTGCGCGACGAGCGCCGGGTGGATCCGGATCGTCGGGCAGGTGACGGCCGTCGTCACCGGCAGCGAGCAGACCCGCGACACCGCGCCGATCAGCGACCAGACGAACGGGCTCTGGCCCTGCTCGTCGTTCCACGGGTGGAAGTGGTCGGAGATCCACAGCGCCTCGAAGCCGGCCTGCTCGGCCAGCTGCGCCTGCTCGACCAACTCGGCGGGCGTGTACTCCTCGCAGGAGAGGAAGTAACCGATTCGCATGCGCCGGGTCTGCCCCGCCCGTTCGCACCGCTAACCCGCCGGATCGGCCCCGGTGAGAGACACCGGCAATTGGGTAGGACCGAGGCGAGATGACCGACCTGCGCCGCCGCCCCGAGATCCACGAGCATCCTGCCCCCGTCTTCGCGCAGGAACCCGTGCAACGGACGAGCCGCGCCGAGTGGTTCCTGCGGCTGTTGCGAACGACCGATCACAAGGTCATCGGCCGGCTCTACATGGTCACCTCGCTCGGGTTCTTCATGGCCGCCGGTGCGATGGCACTGCTCATGCGCGCCGAGCTGGCCCGTCCGGGCATGCAGTTCCTGTCGCTCGAGCAGTACAACGAGCTGTTCACCATCCACGGGACGGTGATGCTGTTGCTGTTCGCGACGCCGATCGCCTTCGCGTTCGCGAACCTCGTGATGCCCCTGCAGATCGGCTCGCCCGACGTCGCGTTCCCCCGGCTCAACGCGTTCAGCTACTGGCTGTTCCTGTTCGGCGGGCTCATCGTGCTGTCCGGGTTCCTCACGCCCAACGGCGCCGCCAACTTCGGCTGGTTCGCCTATGCGCCCCTGAACGACAACGCCAACACCCCCGGCGTGGGCGCGAACCTGTGGATCATCGGCCTGATCATCTCCGGCCTCGGGACGATCCTCGCGGCCGTCAACATGATCACCACCATCGTCTGCCTGCGGGCGCCGGGCATGACGTTCTTCCGGATGCCGATCTTCACCTGGAACATCCTCGCCACGAGCATCATGGTGCTGCTGGCGTTCCCGATCCTCACGTCGGCCCTCGCCGTGCTGTGGGCCGACCGCAACCTCGGGGCGCAGGTCTTCACCGCGAACAACGGCGGCGCCCTGCTGTGGCAGCACCTGTTCTGGTTCTTCGGACATCCCGAGGTCTACATCGTCGCGTTGCCGTTCTTCGGGATCGTCACCGAGATCATCCCGGTGTTCAGCCGCAAGCCGCTGTTCGGCTACAAGGGCATGGTCCTCGCGACCTTCGGGATCACTGGCCTGTCGATGACGGTGTGGGCGCACCACATGTTCACCACCGGCGCGGTCCTCCTTCCGTTCTTCTCGGTCATGTCGTACCTGATCGCGGTGCCGACCGGGATCAAGTTCTTCAACTGGATCGGCTCGATGTGGCGCGGCTCCGTCACGTTCGAGACGCCGATGCTGTGGTCGATCGGCTTCATGGTCACGTTCCTGTTCGGCGGCCTGTCGGGCGTCATCCTCGCCTCACCACCGCTGGACTTCCAGCTGTCCGACACCTACTTCGTCGTCGCGCACTTCCACTACGTGCTGTTCGGCACGATCGTCTTCGCGGTGTTCGGCGGCTTCTACTTCTGGTTCCCGAAGTTCACCGGCCGGTTCATGGACGAACGCCTAGGTCGTGTCCACTTCTGGCTGACGTTCATCGGCTTCCACATGACGTTCCTGGTGCAGCACTGGCTCGGCGCCGAGGGCATGCCGCGCCGCTATGCCGACTACCTGCCGACGGACGGCTTCACCACCCTGAACACGATCTCGACCATCGGCTCGTTCGTACTCGGCTCGTCGATGGTGCCGTTCATCTGGAACGTCTACCACTCCTACCGCTACGGCGAAGTGACCCACGTCGAGGACCCGTGGGGCTTCGGGGGCGGTCTGGAGTGGGCGTCGCCGACGCCGCCGGCGCGGCACAACTTCACGTCCATCCCGCGAATCCGTTCCGAGCGGCCCGCTTTCGAGTACCACTACCCGGATCTCGTCGAGCGGCTGCGCGTGGAGGCCCACCAGCACTAGGGAGAGGAAGCTCCGATGCCTGCCACAACTGACAACGGCATGCCCGCGGGACTGCGGTACATGGTCGAACACGGTCACGCCGCCGACGGCAGTCACGCGGACAACACCGAGCCCACCCAGCACCTGGTCAATCCACCCGCGGAGAACCCCACTCAGCACGACGCGGTCGCCGCCTGGATACGCCGTCGCGTCCAGGCCGACGAGCAGATGCGCAGCGCGAAGGAGGCGTCATGACGATCTTGTCCCGGTGGCCGGTGCTCAAGCAGCTCGGCGGGCCCGATCGGCTGGGCCGCCGCGACGCCGCGAAGTCGGAGGTGACCGCTCACCTGCAGCCTCGGACGGTGACCGCGGACCGTGTCGTGAAGTCGATCTGCCCGTACTGCGCGGTCGGCTGCGGCCAGAACGTGTACGTCAAGGACGAGAAGGTGATCCAGGTCGAGGGCGACCCGGACTCGCCCGTGAGCCGGGGCCGGCTGTGCCCGAAGGGTTCCGCGTCGCTGCAGTTGACGACGGGCGACGCGCGCGAGCAGCACGTGCTGTACCGCAAGCCGCACGGGACCTCGTGGGAGCGGCTGGACCTCGCCACGGCCATGGACATGGTCGCCGACCGCGTCATCAAGTCCCGCCGCGAGGGCTGGGAGTGGGAGGCGGACGGGAAGCGCACCCGCCGCACGCTCGGCATCGCCAGCCTCGGTGGCGCGACGCTGGACAACGAGGAGAACTACCTGATCAAGAAACTGTTCACGGCGCTGGGCATCGTCCAGGTCGAGAACCAGGCGCGGGTCTGCCACAGCTCGACGGTGGCCGCGCTCGGCACCTCGTTCGGCCGTGGCGGCTCGACGACGTACCTGCAGGACCTGCAGCGGGCCGACTGCATCGTGATCGAGGGTTCCAACTTCGCCGAGGCGCACCCGGTGGGCTTCCAGTGGGTGATGGAGGCAAAGGCGCGCGGGGCGACGATCATCCACGTCGACCCGCGCTTCTCACGGACCAGCGCGCTCGCCGACGTGTTCGTGCCGATCCGGGCGGGGACGGACATCGCCTGGCTCGGCGGACTGATCAACTACGTGATCACCAACGACAAGTACTTCCGCGACTACGTCGTCAACTACACGAACGCCGCCACGGTCATCAGCGAGAAGTTCCGCGACACCGAGGATCTCGACGGGCTGTTCTCCGGCCTCGATCCCGACTCGCGCGTGTACGACACCGACACCTGGCAGTACGAGGGCGGCGAGGTCGCCGCGGCGTCGGGCGAGCGCGATCAGCAGTACGAGGACATCAGCGGTGACGGCGACAGCGTCGCCTCGTCCGGACACTCGCACTCGCACGGCTCGGGCGGGCCCGCGCTGCGCGGTTCCTGGCGGCGCGACGAGTCGCTGCAGGACCCGCGCTGCGTGTTCCAGATCCTGAAGCGCCACTACTCGCGCTACACGCCGGAGATGGTCGAACAGGTCTGCGGCGTGCCGCAGGCGCTCTTCCACCAGGTGGCCGAGGCCATCACCGAGAACTCCGGGCGCGAGCGCACCACCGCCTTCGCCTACGCCGTCGGCTGGACGCAGCACACCGTCGGCGTCCAGTACATCCGGGCCGCGAGCGTGCTCCAACTGCTGCTCGGCAACATCGGCCGTCCCGGCGGCGGCATCATGGCGCTGCGCGGGCACGCCAGCATCCAGGGCTCGAGCGACATCCCGACGTTGTTCGACCTGCTGCCCGGGTACATCCCGATGCCGCACGCGCACCAGCACGAGACGCTCGACGACTTCGTCGCGGCCGATGCCGCCGAACGTGGCTTCTGGGCCAACATGCGCGCGTACACGGTCAGCCTGCTCAAGGCGTACTGGGGGCCGGCCGCGACTCCGGACAACGACTTCTGTTTCGACTACCTGCCGCGCATCACGGGCAGCCACAGCACCTACGAGACGGTCCAGGCGCAGCTGGACGGAACCTGCAAGGGCTACTTCCTGCTCGGGGAGAATCCCGCGGTCGGCTCGGCGAACACGAAGATGCAGCGGCTCGGCATGGCCGAGCTGGACTGGCTCGTCGTGCGCGACTTCTCACTGATCGAGAGCGCGACCTGGTGGAAGGACGGGCCGGAGATCGAGACCGGTGAGTTGAAGACGGAGGACATCGCCACCGAGGTCTTCTTCTTCCCGGCCGCTGCGCACACCGAGAAGAACGGCAGCTTCACCAACACGAACCGGATGCTGCAGTGGCACCACGCTGCGGTCGAGCCGGCGAACGACTGCCGCAGCGACATGTGGTTCATGCTGCACCTGGGCAACATCATCCGCGCCAAGCTGGCCGGTTCGACGGACGAGATGGACCGGCCGATCCTCGACCTGACCTGGGACTACCCCACCGAGGGCGAGCAGGCAGAACCCGTTGCCGAGGCGATCCTTGCGGAGATCAATGGCTGGAACGCCGACGGTGAGTTCCTGTCCGGGTACACCGAGCTGAAGGACGACGGCTCCACGGTCTGCGGCTGCTGGATCTACTGCGGCTGCTACGCGGAGGGCATCAACCAGACCGCGCGTCGCAAGCCGCACGTCGAGCAGGGCATCTCGGCGCTGGAGTGGTGCTGGGCGTGGCCGGCGAACCGGCGCGAGTTGTACAACCGCGCCTCCGCCGACCCGGACGGCAAGCCGTGGAGCGAACGCAAGAAGCTGATCTGGTGGGACGAGGACGAGGGCAAGTGGGTCGGCGACGACACGCCTGACTTCGAGGCCACCAAGCCACCGAGCTACCGGCCGGACGAGGACGCCACCGGCATCGACGCGCTGTCCGGCATCGACCCGTTCATCATGCAGGCCGACGGCAAGGGCTGGCTCTACGTGCCGTCCGGGCTGGTGGACGGCCCGATGCCGACTCACTACGAACCGCAGGACTCGCCGTTCCAGAACGCGCTGTACCACCAGCAGCGCAACCCGGTCCGGCAGGTCTTCGCGCGCGACCACAACCGGTACCACCCGAGCGGGACCGACCACGACGCGGGCGTGTTCCCGTACGTGCTCACCACCTACCGGCTCACCGAGCACTTCACCGCGGGCGCGATGTCGCGGTGGCAGCCGTACCTGGCCGAGCTGCAACCCGAGCTGTTCTGCGAGGTCTCCCCCGCGCTCGCTGCGGAGCGGAACCTCGAGCACAACGGCTGGGCCACGATCGTCACCGCGCGCGGTGCAGTGGAGGCCCGGGTACTCGTCACGTCGCGGATGCGCCCGCTGCACGTCCAGGGACGGACCGTGCACCAGATCGGCATGCCGTACCACTGGGGACCCAACGGGCTGAGTACCGGTGACGCGATGAACGAACTGTCGTCCATCGCGCTGGACCCGAACGTCCACATCCAGGAGGTCAAGGCGCTCACCGTCGACATCCGGCCCGGCCGGCGTCCACGGGGAGCGGACCTGCCGCGATTCGTCGAGTCCTACCGGCAGCGCGCCCGCATTGACGAGAACACCGGCATGGAAGGGGTGACCGCCCGATGAGCGTGACCAATCTCGGCATGCCGCGCATGGGGTTCTTCACCGACACCAGCGTGTGCATCGGCTGCAAGGCGTGCGAGGTGGCCTGCAAGGAGTGGAACGCGGTTCCCTCGACCGGCTCGCTCGACCTCACCGGCGAGTCGTTCGACAACACCTCGCACCTCGGCGCCAACACCTGGCGACACGTCGCGTTCATCGAACAGGACAAACCCATCCCCAGCCCCGAGCAGGGGAATTCGCCCGATGTCCGCTGGCTGATGGCCTCGGACGTCTGCAAGCACTGCACGCACGCGGCCTGCCTGGACGTGTGCCCGACCGGCGCGCTGTTCCGCACGGAGTTCGACACCGTGGTCGTGCAGCAGGACGTGTGCAACGGCTGCGGGTACTGCGTGTCGGCGTGCCCGTACGGCGTGCTCGGACAGCGCGAGGACGACGGCCGGGTCTTCAAGTGCACGCTCTGCTACGACCGGATCGGGGTCGGGCAGGAACCGGCATGCGCAAAGGCCTGCCCGACCAAGTCGATCCAGTTCGGCGAACTCGACGAGCTGCGTGAACGCGCCCAGCGCCGCGTGGACGACCTGCACGCCAAGGGTCTGCACGAGGCGAAGCTGTACGGCGACTCCCCGGACGACGGCGTCGGCGGCAACGGCGCGTTCTTCCTGCTCCTCGACGAGCCGGAGACCTATGGACTGCCGCCCGACCCGGTCGTGACCACGAGGGACCTGCCGCAGATGTGGAAGCACGCCGCGATGGCGGCCGGCACGCTGCTCGCCGGTCTTGCGGCCGCGTTCGTGGGGAGGCGCGGCCGATGAGC